>JACCDY010955829.1_pt1 | contig 239833 bp, 272 predicted proteins | sample 7446391 | NCBI WGS metagenome assembly JACCDY01 (sample SAMN15323451, study PRJNA562643) | freshwater metagenome | isolation source: river surface water | place: USA:Blue River Watershed | collected 2017-08-18 | reverse complement strand
GGTCTGGCTATATTTGAAAGTTTTTTTCCAACATCACCAAGGCCCATATCCCATAGCCCAGTTCCGTGGCCATTTCTTGTAAACCAAATACCTCTGCCCAATTCAATTGGGTCAATCCCATCAATAAGAGTTCCTGCTTGACTTAAAAAAAGTTTTATATCTTTATAAGTATCAATTTTTGAATTATCACTAATATCTGAAATACTTGCAGAACCTATCCTTTCCTCTTCTGCCCAAAGTGCGGCCTCAAGGTAACCATCCATTATTTCTAATACTTCTGGACTTGCAACTTCGTTTTCAAATAAAATATTAGAAAGCTCCTTCATCAACTCTCTCTTTTCATTTTCGAGCATTGTTCTTCTATGCAAATTTTGTACACCTTCTTTTATAAGATGTTGAAGTTGTTCTTTGGTTATTTTCCTTGCCATAACAAAAATATCTTTCTTAATAAATATCAATAAAAAAGGAAAACCTTTCGATTCTCCTTCCAAAGTTTACTGGTCCTTTTCTGGCTTTCTTGTCCAGCTTCCGTTACCCAGTCGGTAAACCCCTTGTTTAACCCACTTTTCCCAGCCGTTCGACTGAAGGACAAAGTAGTTATCCATGTGAGTTGCCCTAAAATTCCAAGTTTCTGGAAATCGGCCTAAGCCTGAAATTTCCTTAGCTAACTTGATAGCTTCCATTTCGCTTTCCTCCCTTGTCCACTTCTCAGGTGTAGAAGTTTCAACGTAGAAGGAGGGGGCTCGAAGGCCAGAACTATTCTGGGCTTCCACCCTCCATAATCGAAGTTTATTCATAAAAATGAATTAATCCATTAGACTAATTCATGGTTATGTGCTATCAAGGGACTCTGCTTTTAATTTTTTCATATGAGCAAATGTAGTGATTGTTTTAATTAATATCAAAGACTTTTATGGTTTTTTGATGTATTCATAGAACCAGTCTCTTATTTTATTTTCCACAGGAATTCTATGATAAGCCAACTTAGCCTTAGGATTTGCTGGCTTCCACTGATATGACTTAATCCATTTTTCAAAATCGGAAATAACTTTCTTATAGGCAGCCTCTGGCGAATTCACAAACATGTTAACTTCAAATACAGGCTCTTCCTCAACATTGGGATTTAATAATAAGCTCTTATCAACAGAAAACTTGAAGTTCAGAATTGGTCTTCCCTTTTCATCAAAACTAATACCGCCCCAAAAATACACATCTCTAAAATTTTTATCATCTTTTCTGTATATCATAGGGCTCTTGTTAAATATACCTCCAGGAGACATAAATCCAGATTCCTTAACATCTTTAAATACAGCATTTGCAATTGATTTTAATGTATCAACCTTCTCATAACTTACTTCAGAGCTACCAGATTCCTCAAACGCCTTTTCTACCATAGATAGAATACTCGGTCTTGCCCTGTATGAATCAAAAGTCATTTCAGTTTGCAATTTATAAATATTTCCCTTATCATCATTGTAATAAGCAATACCCATGAAGTCATCTGGATATATTCTAATATCAGCAGCTCTTCCTCCAGAAGTACCATAAATCCTATAGTACTTTCCGTTCTCTTGATAGCCTTGATAAGATACATTGATGTTATTTTTCTTAATTATTTCCTCATAAAATTGCATAGAAATACTTTTCACATTCTTATTCTCTCCAGATTCTATTATTTTTATGGTTCTCGGATTCAGCACACCTATTTGTTGTTTCTCTCCTTCGTTTACAATTCCCTTTGTATCAGAGAAGCCATCATATTCTGTTGTTGACCAAAATTGATTCCACTTTATATAGGGTAATTGATGGTGTTTTGGATTATCTCTCTTTGATGGCTCCACGTTAAGCATATCAAGAAAGTTCCAAAATCTTTTTCCTGGATTGGTACCAAAATTTTTTCCATACATTTGCCAAATATCACTTATACCAGCGTTTTCCATTAACCTATCTGCCTCAGGCATTGTGAGCTTTGATAGGTTCAAGAAATTTGAGGTATCTACTTGGCATAGAAAAAAGTATTTCATGTTGACAGCATATTGAAATCCTGACCAATTTTCTTCATCAAGAATCCACTTAGCTGGATAGAAGTAAATAGCATGTGGGTCTGCATGAGTCTTTCTTGGGTTTATACCAAGCTTATATACATCGGTGAAGTGAATATATAGGTTTGGTAATTTTGCGTATTTTTTAGCTGCCAGGAAAGGGGTATAAGAATCAGTCCTATCCATAATCTCAGACAATATTCCTCTTACTATTTTACGAATTTCTTCCATCGTATATAAATATCAATAAAAAAAGGAGTCACAAGGACTCCTTTTTCCAGATTGAACTTACTGCAGAAGTTCAACCTTTCAAGCGGCCCAACGATTTGTGCTTAAGTCAGAGGCATGTTGGGCACTATTATAAATTTAGAACGGCAAATCGTCACCAGTTGTAGGTACGATTGTTACTGGGGTTTGATTTGCTGGTACTTTGTTTGCTGCTGGAGCACCTGATGCTGGAGCTGCTGTTCCTGCTTCAATTTTCCACGCATCAAGCGTATTAAAATACTTTACAGTGTTATCTGCTGGATTTACCCACTCTCTACCTCTTAGGTTGAAAGAAACTGTAACATCACTTCCTTGTGCAAAAGTGTTCAAAAGGTCACACTTGTCGTTTGATGCTTGTAATTGTACGTGTTGGGGATAGTTAGTGTCACCATCCACTGTTACTACAAACGTTCTCATTTTAAAGGTATCAGATTTTTGCTCTACAGCACCAATAGCCTTAATTTTTCCTGTTAATTGATAAGACATAATTTTTCGTTTTTAATTTTTATTGTTTTTTAAAATTATTATAATTAATAATAAGGAAAGTTAATCTAAAAATCAATAGTTTTTTGAAAAACTTTCAAAAAAAACAGATTTTTTTTCTTCTCCCATGTATTTCCAAACATCTTCACATAGATACGGAGTCATTGGAGCTGTAAGAACAACCATTTCCCTGAGCATCACATTGAATACATATTGTCTGTTTTTTCTCTCAACTCTATCAGCACTTCCCTCGTATAACAACCCCTTAGTCTCCAGGTCAAAATAGTCCTTTGATGTATTGGCTACAAAATTTACTGTAAAGTTAAACAAATTTCTGAAATCATAACTATCATATGCACTTAACATTTTTTTCTTGTATTCCCACAATGAATCCAGAGCTCTCTTATCCTTGTCACACAAATCCACTGGCTGATAATCTTTATCATAGTCAAATAGATTAGAAAGGAGGTATTTAAAGGTATTTCTCATTCTAAAATATGTTCTGGACATACTCTCAACAGCTCCATCACCAACTCTTACATCTTTTGTATAGTCAACCGATAGGCACCATAGTCTAAGCACATCCGCATTGTACAGATTAAGGTACTTATCTGGGTCCACCACATTACCAAGTGACTTACTCATCTTCCTTCCCTTATCATCCAACACAAATCCATGTGTTAAAACCTTCTTATAGGGCGCTTTTCCTTGTAACATGACAGAAGTTAAGAAGCTTGACTGAAACCATCCCCTATGTTGGTCTAATCCCTCAAAGTAAAGGTCAGCAACACCATCATCAAGAACACTATTCCAACTTAACCCACTATCAAGCCATACATCAACAGTATCTTCGCATTTTTTAAGCCCTTTTCCTCTATGTTTTTCTGGTAATAATTCATCCGCACTCATTTTGAACCAGCAATTACTTCCATGTTCCTCAAATAATACTTTCAAGTGCTCAAGAGTATCCTGGTCAAATACCACCTCATCACTCTCATTTAAAAACACAGTGAGCGGAAATCCCCACTTTCTTTGTCTTGAGAAGCACCAATTGTCTCTATCAAGTAACATCCGAGTGAATCGGTTCTTATATTTTCCATTAGAAAAGTCAACTTTCTTTACTTCTTCCATCATCTTATCCTTTTGCTCAAGTCTTAAGAAAAATTGCTTTGTAAGCATATATAATACAGGTTTTCCCGTTCTCCAGTCATGAGGATATTGATGTTCCACTTCCTCTTCCATAAGAGTCATTCCTCTATCTCGCATTTGTTCAAGTGTCCACAAAAATCCATCACCAAGAACATACATTCCATTATCAAGAAAACAACCCTTATGGTCTGTAAGGAGCTTTGGAGATAATCCATATCTTGAGCATACTTTAAAGTCTTCATCACCGTGAGCTGGACACAGATGAACTAATCCAGTTCCTGATTCATCAGAAACAAATCTATCAACGACTACACTCCATGTTTCTCCATTAAGTGGGTTTAAATACTTGAGACCCTCAAGCTCTGTTCCCATCATTTTTTTCTTAACAACACACCCATTTAAAAGAGAGAGCCTTGATTCTGCTAATAAAAGATTCTCTCCGTTATATTCTACTACAACATAAGTCATATTTGGATTTGCACATACAGCTCTGTTTCCAAATAAAGTCCAGGGCATCGTTGTCCAAACAAGAAGATTAAATTCTCCAGCAGGAAGTTTAAAATAGACTGATGTATCATTTCTGTTCTCATATTCTAATTCAGCATCTGCAAGAACAGTTCGTGTGGATGGTGAATAGTGAACTGGCCTCTCATCTCTATATACTTTTCCGCTTAACAAAAGTCTTCCAAGAGCATCAAGTTGATTTACCTCATAAGACTTATTCATTGTAAGATATGGATTTTCCCAATCTCCAGTTAATCCAAGTTTCTTGAAGAATTTTTTCTGAACATTTAGTTGTTCGCTGGCAAATTCAGCACACTTATCTCTCAACTCTTCTGGTGGTAGATTTCCATATTTTTTTTGTACCATTAGTTCAGTTGGTAATCCATGACAATCCCACCCAGGAACAAAGTGTACATTGTATCCATCCATAAGTTTATACTTATTGACAACATCCTTAAGCGTTTTGTTAAGGTAGTGCCCCATATGAGGGCTTCCATTTGCATATGGTGGACCATCATGAAGGACAAATGGTCCCTTAGTATTCATTTCACTTCTTCTATTGAAGACATCATTATCTTCCCAGAATTTATTAAATTGTGGCTCCCTTTCTTTACTGTTTGCTTTCTGTGGGAAATCCGTTTGCGGTAAGTTTAATTCTTTTTCCATAGGTATTAAAAATAAAAAAGCTCGGACCATATTGGTCCGAGCTTGTAATTAACAATTAATTTATTTCTTTAGTTTATACAATATCCAGACCAGGCGATATGCTAATTATCGCAATAATAATCTGAATTATGTTCAAACTTCTTGAGTTCATTTTTTTATTGTACGCTACAAATGTATGCAATGTTTCAATAAATATCAAATTTTTTTCTTTCTGACCCCAAAATCAGACCATTTATACCAAGCTCTCTCATGAAAATAGTATAATAGCATCTTTGTGAAAACCTCAAATCCACCTATTGACAATCCTATAAACGGGTCTCCAGATATAATCCAACTAACAACAATTGTATCAATAGTTCCAATTATTCTCCAGGTTATTGTCTTCAAGATATGCCTCTTTCTATCAATCTTAACCTTTTCCATCTACTAAGTATTTTATAACATCCTCTTGAATTGACTCATCAACCATTGACTTCCATGTGTCATCTCCCGCTTGAATTGACTCTCTTATCTTGGTGGCTGATATGAATGCTACCCCATCTGGTGGAATGAATTCATTTATTTCATAACCAACACCACGACCATAATTAACCGATTCTATATCTGGAATTATCATCACCTCGACATCATCACCCTTGGCAGCATGATACTTCTTAATCATATCAACCGTCTGTTCTGTTGTAAATGGATTTTTCTCATCTGGCTCAATGTCACGAACCATTATCAACGCAGGAACTCCATCATCAAGCTTTTGTTGTATTAAAGAAATATGCCCCTGGTGATACGGTTGGTATCTTCCAATAAATATCGCCCTCTTCTTATCTTTGTTTGCTGTAGGACTTCCTCCGTGATTTTTTTTATCCCAACTCATAAAATCATTCTTTTTTTTAATATAAAATCATAATCATCTCCATAATTTTCCCACCTTATCTTTTTTCTATTGCACCTTATAAATTTAAAACCACCTATATCATCCTTTTTAAATTTTGTAGATAGGCAAAATCCAAAGTATCTAAATATGGGATTAAAAACTACCTTCACAAATGAACGGTGATTTATAACTTTTCCATCTTTATAAACAATTCCAAGTTTCATATCTCAAGTATAATCGGGTTATTCTCGGAATTCATATAAGATGCATTAACAAATGTTGTTTCATCTCCCTTGTAAACTCCATATGAATGATGCACATGTCCAAATACATGAACCTTCGGATTCAAATCTAAGACTCTATTATAAAGGGATTTTGAGCCGCACGATTTTCCATGAAAATTAGCATCAAGTATTCCTTTTGGTGGAACATGGGTTATTAATATATCTGTATTGTCTGGAATTTTTGAATATATTTCTTCAAGCTCTGATTCCTCTTTTTCAAATGCCATCCCGAAAAAACTAACCGTATTTGGGCTTCCCCAAAATCTTACACCATTTATTTCTACACCACTATTTTCTAAGTAATAATTTCCTGGCATCAAATTGTTCATTGCTTTTCTGACAAGTAAGTCATCATGATTTCCTCCTATAAATATCTTATGGGCATGTGGTTGTTCTCCAAGCCAAACTACAAAATCTTTAAGTTGATTTTCATAGGAGCCATACTTTTCTGTTTTACCATATGAAATAACATCTCCAGCATGTATTAACACATCTCCCTCTGGAACTGATATATTTCTATGAGCTCCTTCTGTATCTGATATTAAAACTAATTTCATTCTTCTTCAGTATTATCGTAACTTTCAATAAAACCCTTAGATTCGAGTGTAAATAATATCTTACTCACACAAGTATGAATTGTAGCTTTTCCAGAATCAACAATTAAGTCAGGATGTACTGGCTCTTCATAAATACTATCAATACCAGTGAAATTCTCAATCTCTCCAGCTCTTGCTTTCTTGTATAGCCCCTTAACATCTCTCTTTTCACAAATCTCAAGCGAAGCATTAACATAGACCTCAATGAAATTATCTGCTACAATTATTTCTTTTGCCTTTTTTCTTTCTTGTATAAACGGGGATATAAACGCTGTAATTGTTAGTGTTCCAGAATCTGAAAATAATTTTGCAACTTCTGCAATTCTTCTTATATTTTCTTTTCTATCATCATCTGAGAAACCAAGGTCTTTATTCAATCCAGTTCTTATATTGTCTCCATCAAGAACATAAGACTTAATACCCATTGTTTCTAATTGAAGTTCGAGTTCATTTGCTATAGTTGTCTTGCCAGAACCAGAAAGTCCAGTAAGCCATATTACTGGACTTGGTTTTCTAATTATTAAACCCTTATTTGGAAATAAATTTTGTCTCATAAAAATGTTGTATGTACAACAAAATATATGAAATTACCAATGAAAATTAAATGAAAAACCATTTTACTCTTTCATGTTATCTGGAATCATTAATTCTTTTCGCATCTTTTGAAATTCCAGGGACATAATAAAGTGATTAATCATAATCAAATATCTCACAAGATAATTGAAGTATCTTTTAAACCTATCTTCCCTACCATCTGGGTCTATTAAATTAAATTCCTCACCCCTAAACAACAAATGACTCATGTAACATTTTCTGTATTCGTAATTTTTCTTAAAGAATTTTTCATATTTAGAAAATAAACTTCTCAAATCACTACTTTCTATATTACCTATCAAATCATCAATAGCACAAGTTATATTTTTAGATTTATCTATGGATTCATCAATATCAATAACATTTTTTCTAATCTCTATTTTTAAATTAGATGAAATCTTGTAGATAGCATCCCACTTTTCTCTCAATTCACAAATTTCTATTGAATCGTCTTCTTCCATTTAAAAAAAAATAGAAAAAATGAGAATTAAAATCAATATTAAAATAAGAGGTCCAGGTTGCCTTTCATAAATTGCTTAAAGCTGCAGGATTTACCAGTTATATGGTCAGTAACAGAGTCATCCTTTACTCTATAAGTCCTTCTCTTATCGCTTCTAAGACCAGTTCCTATTTGTTCCCGTCTCTCCTCGACCTCATATTCAATATGACCAGTTCTATAGAAGTGATTAACTCTCTTTTTTAGTTCTACCAGGGCTTCCTCCTTATTTTTGTGTTGATTTCTGCTGTCTCTAACAACTTTAATTCCAGTTGAAAGATGTGTTATAATCACGCAAGAATCAGTAACATTCTTATGCTGTCCTCCAGCACCACTACCACGAGTTGTTTCAATACGAATTTCGTTAGGATATATCTCTACATCCTTATAATCATCTTTTTCGAGAACGGCAATAGTAATTGAGCTCGTGTGAACTCTTCCTCTTCTTTCGGTAGGTGGGATTCTTTGCCAGCGATGTCCGCCAGCTTCATTATCAAAGTAATCTTTGCAACCCTTCCCTGTTATTCATAGGGAAACGAATCCTTCTCTTCAGTGATTTGTAGTCACTGAGAAGTTATTTCTCTGGGCTGCTTTGATGTACATAGCAGCCATGTCTTCAACAATGAGTTTGGCATCTTGTCCGCCCTCACCTTGTCTAATCTCTAATGTGATTTTATCTTTCATAGCTGTATAATTTACTTATCTCTAAATATATGAATATTTTCTAAATATTCAAACACATTTTGAGAATACTTTATAACCAATAAAGAAATTCCATTACTTTTGCAGTATTCACTCTTAATTTCGTCTCTTTTTTTAAGGTCTTCTAACATTTTTTTGCCCCCCCATTTTTCGACTGGAATATAATGCTGCCTTCCATTGTATTCTATACACACATTATGTTTAGGTAAATAAAAATCAAATGGTAAATGATTTATACTCTTGCAACCATCAAACTTTTTTTGATGTTCAAATAATATATTATTTTGTTTTAGAAATTTAGCAACTTCTCTTTCTCCTTTAGACTCTTTACATATTGGACACCCATTTCCTTGTAGGTGATATTTTGACTTTTGCTTAAAGGCTCCATGTATTTCACACTTTATAGATATTTTAGTATGCTGACCACTATATTCATCAATATATTCATACCTATCGCCATGAATAACTCTGGCTCTTTCCAAAAAATAATCATTGGAGTTTACGTGAGAATCTGCTGTGGATTCATATCCGCAACTTAAACACCCTTTTCCATAAAGATGGTCATGTGGAGTTTGCTCAAACTCACCATGTTCTGGACATAAAATTTTAACCTTTGTCTCTGTGTTTATGTATTTTGATTTAGAATAATCATATTTATCTCCATGAGTTTCTTTCGCTCTTTTAATAAATGATTTTGTATCTAATCTACCAACTCCTGAACAAAATGGACAACCGCTACCATTTATGTGGTCGTGAAACCTCTGCTCAAAAACACCGTGCTCTAAACACTTGATTTTTATTTTTGTAGATGAGTTTTTGTAATCAACACTGGAGTAATCATACTTATCTCCATGAACTTCTTTACATCTACTTATAACCAAATTTGTAGTCAACTTTTTCATTCTATCTATTTTCTATAAATAGAATAGAATTTTTGAAATCAGAGCAACTAAGGGTTATTTTAATTTTCTGACTTTAATTTAACTGAACAAGCATCTTCAAGCATCTTAAACTGCCTCATTACACTGTCCCACTTTTCCTTCTTAAGTTTTTTTCCCCAGGATGTATTAAACTCTGCATTTTCCAAAAACTTTCTTTGAGGCTTCAAAAAATCAATGAAATCCATTTTTAATTCACTTGAAAGTCCGCTGATATTTTGATGAACCCAATTGTATTCATATACTTGCATCAAATCCGCATCTCTTATTATAGATTGTCTTAAATTCAAATCTTTACCATCAATTACATACGGATATTGAGTGGCATTAAGAATCTCATTCATAACTTCTATGTCAACATCAATATTTTCTGAACTAACAAAATCATTAATTATTTTCTTAGAATTTTTAATATTGATGTCATCGGTTTTTTTCCCTCCAGAATGGTTTATGTCATGAAAAATAGCCGTTAATAACAACTCTCTAAGCTCCTTCTCATCTTTTATTTTTTCCGCTATAGCACCATAATAACAATACTTCATAACAGTCAAAAGGTGATTCAAATCATGATATGGATTATCATTTGACTTTCCATTTAATATAATATATTTGAATGCCTTTTGAAGATAATCATACTTATCAATTATTTCGATAGCTTCTAAGTTTTTTTTATCAGATTTAGCTTCGCTCAAATTGGTGCTTGAACTGGTTGTTCCAGCAAGAATTTTTATTCTTTTACTCTCTTCCATGAATCAAAAAAATATTAACAGACATACCATCCTGTCCAGGTACAGTACCAAAAATAACCTTCTTGCCATTGTGTGTACCATCCATTAGGGCCCCAAACATAAACATATCCAGAATGATATTCTTGATACCAATTTAGTTGTCTGCAATATCTAACTGTAACATAGCAATTGCAATAAAAATTATATTCATTATTGTAAGTGTAGTCAATTCTACTTTCGCCTTGATAGGCATAATAGTTACCTGTACTCCATCCACTCTGAGCTTCTGCTCCAATTGCTAATCCAACTGTAAAAATTACAGTTAATAATAAATTTCTAAGTAATTTCATTTTATTTGTTTTTTCTAAAAATAGAAAAATTTTATCACAAAATCAATGTAAAACAAAAAGGCTCGTTAACAAGAAAGTTAACGAGCCTCTTAAGAAAAAACCTGAGATTACAGTTTTAATAGCGCCCTCTGATTGCCGTACCCGCAATGCTATCTATGCGGTTAACAATGGTATCCACACACCTTTCGATGTGTATGCGCCAGTCTCGGTTTCTATGGGAAACCACTCCTATCGTGTAGCCTAACTCTGTAATTTTCGCCTATGCCTGGTTTGCGGCCCGACACGAACTTCCCATCACAATCGACACACCTCTTGCGGAAATGTGCCTCCCTAATTCCATTGCTGGTTAGGGTCTGAGAGACCTTTTAACTTACACGCCCATGGGACTTTTACTTTAAGTAATTATCCATAACTTGTAAATCTGCCAAATTTTCTAAATGCACGGGTTATGCACCTAATAGAGACGTGCCCACAGGTGTGGTTCCATAACGTGAATTACAGAATATCCACACGCCTCCATGTAGACTAACAAAGTCTACAATTAAAACCGAATATCTTTTCAAGCTCAACACTCACTCCGAAGAATAAGTGCTTTACTGAATTAAGATACCAATTCTAAATGAACAGAAGCGCTAAAGTTTGTTAGACACTCACACAACTGCTCTCCGCTTTTCCTATTATACCGTTTCCAATACTCAACTGCCAATTTACCCATGACAATATGCTCCCTGAGCACGTACTCGCTTATTGTATAGGTGTCCAACATCAAGATTGCTCCTGACGAGGCGAAGGTGGCACCTCCCTTTATAACTTGTTACCAAATTTTATCTTCCCCTTGCGGGGCTTGACTGAGCTTTCGTTCAGCCGAGACTCTATACAGCCTCAATAATATTGTTATTTGAATTGTAAAAGCTGGTCCATATTACATAACCAATTTAATTGCGGAGGAGCATTCTTACGAATGCAACACAGTCTCACTTCCCTCACAAACTCTTACTGCCGACTGAACCTAAACATTTCAGACAAACAACAATTTTTTAAATATCTTTCAAAGAACATTGTCTTATTTTCAAAGACAAGACAAATGTATAACAATTTAATTTATTTGTCAAGTATTTTTAAAAAAAAATTAAAAAAATTTTTTCAGAACAAAAAAATGGGAGATTTCTCTCCCACTTCTTATTTTGTTTTTTGTCCAGTAAGTTTGAAGTATTCTTCTGCAGAAATAACTCCTCTTACAAATTTAGATAGAGGTTGTAATTTTGCCTCTTGTCTTTTTTTGGCTCTGCCAGCTTTGCTGCAGCCTCCAACTTTTGCCATAACCTAAGTTTTAAATGTTAATACTTAGGTCATAGCAAATAAATGTAAATAGTTTACGCTTGCCATGTCCAGAGGATTCGAACCTCTATACCACCGCCCAATTTCACTGGCCAAGCCAGTTACTCAAGGGCAGAGTGCCCACTACACCATACACGAACGGACCGTTGCAACAGCCCAGGCTTAGAAACCGTCATCCCTAAGCTTTGAGAGACCATAGGGGCTCGAACCCTACGCACCAGGTTAGAATCCAGTGCTCAGCAACCACGAAGTAGTCCCAGTTTAAAAAGAACCTCACCCATAGGATGAAGTTCTTAATTTTTAGATGATTAAGAAAGGCAGGGCCTGTCTTAAAACATCTGCATGAGCTAAAATAACACTCGCATTAACATCAGCCTTTAGCAGAACCTCCAGCGATGGATAATACGTAATGTCACTTGGACTCATTTCTTCCCACCCATAGCATGAACAGTGTCCCCCAGATACTGCAGCCCATCTACCATCGGCAGTAAGCCCGTATTGAGTGACGTACTCTTCATAGTCATCAAGATAATATCCATCGGCCAAGATGACCCATAGTACGTCTCCGCAAGCGAATTGTATTCTGTCGATGTTCTCTACGCCTGTTTCCAAGTTTAGATTATCTCCATATCCATATTCACCATTATCCTGGAATGAGAATGCTTCCTCAAATGTTTCAAATGTTTTCATGATTTTGTGTTTTTTAATTTGTAAAAAACACCTTAATCACACTCATCAATCTACATTGACACTCTTGGAATTAGCGCCTGGTAGTGGAGGACAATTCGTTTCACTTGTCCATGTTGGCTCGACACCTTCATGGGGCTACTCCACTCTGCCCTGGTTCCACTACCAAAACTTTTCAATATTTTAAAGAACTAATTTAGACGACCAGCGGGATTCTCACCACACTTATAGCCCACCAAATGGGGGCTATGTTTTGTGAAATTAAACTATAGTCGTTAAACAGCTGTTGTTTTAACTTATACGCACAAATGTATAAAATGTTACAATAAATATCAAAGAAATTTGATACTTAGTTTTTAACACCTTAATCGTGGTCGTACTCTTCGACTATAACCTCATCTTTTCTGACAATAACAAAAGCGTGGTCCCCAAACATAGTCTTATAGTCATCGTCATCTAATTGGTCAAGAAAATCGCTAATTGCATCATGAATCTCCTTGCCCCTATAGTATGTATATTGTCTACCATTTTTATAATCGTATGCGAGAACATTAATTGCACCCTCTTCACCTTCATCGCTATAATCATCATATCCATTTACTCCAAAATCACTAATATGAGCCGAAAAGGTACACTCTTCTCCGTCATTGAAATAGGGGGTGTATTGTCTCCAGGATACCGATTTCACTTCTGGATACATTTCAAAAATCTTATTCATTCCCCTTAAGAAGAAATTCTTAACCTTAACCCTGGCTTCATCACGAAGTCGTTTCATCTCATCTTTAATTTCCAGGAAATTATCATTTGTCTCAGCAACTACTTTTTTAATGTCTTCAACACTAACGTTATCTGGAACTTGTGTGGGAGCTACGATTGGAGATGTAAATTCGTTAACTGCATCGAATATTCCGCCAGTCTTTTTTTTCTTACTATACATTGACTCGTGTAAGTCAAGCATTTCTTTTGTCGGTTCAAACTCTGAATCTGGAACCGTTGGATAATCCTCTGCATCAACCTCTACAATCTCATAAAATCTAATATTTGTTGCTCTTATTAGATTTTTGATTTGCTCATCAGTTGCTCCAGTTGGAATTCCAGAATCCCACCAATCATCTGGGTCAATCCCCATTAACTCAAGTGCTGACTCAAATTCCTCTGCATCCTCAATTATGTCGTCCCCATATCCATAATGCCCAAGAGTCTCCTCTTTCCATTGCTCAATTTCGAGCTCTACCATTCTTTTTTTAGCAGCCACTTCATCGAAGTAAACTGCAGTTGCATGACCACCACCACACTCAGGTCTGTAGTTGTATTCATCATTGTACTCATATCCAATTGACTGGATTACGTAAGCTTTCTTTCCCATGATTTTTTTGTTTGTTAATCTAATTTTAAAACTGTTACTTTTTTATTCTTCTCAATTCTCTTGTAAGAGCTTGGACAACCACTTCTGCCATTGTTCATCCAATCTTGAAATTCCATGTTTTCAATATAATCTTGTGCTGTTGGAATATATTTCATTCCATAGTCTTCAAGAATATGCTGCTCAGCTATATCTCTAACAGAAACTTGTTTTCCATCAGAGTTCTTGATACAGGTTCCATGTTCTCTGCTTTCATTTACAAACTGAATCATATCTTCCTCAAATGAATCTGGAAGGTTGTATTTTTCCTTTATCTTTTGAATTCCGTCAAAGTGGACTCCAAATATTTTTTCAACATAAAATATTCCTGCACTTGAGTGCCAAATTGTTCTATGTCTATTGTCTGATATGAAGGCCTTAGATGAATCCATCCAATTATGAATCTCTACATAATCTTCATCTTTTCCTCCATACTTTTTTGCGCTACTTCGTGCGTGAATAAACGGTTTTGCCATGTCTTACCTATTTTTGTTTTTAAACTAATTTATGTTTACCCAAAGCTTTATCTACTGCTTCTTGTGCCTCCAGGTGCCTTATTAAATCAATGTAGCAATCGGAGAACTTACTCCAAATTCTTTCAGTCTTCTTATCTTCAAAGCTTACATGTCTCCCATAAGACTGCATTACCTTTAAGAATTTCTTATTATTCAATTTTTCAGAAATATCAGAATTAGATATAAGAACTTCATTCCCATTTATGAGTCTTATAATTTTTGCAATAACCTTTGGTGTTACAGAGCCATCTTCAAGGTTGTAAGAAACTTTTGGATATTTAGATTCGCTGTTCCAGCCAGATTCATAGAATATCTTTCCATCCTTCCAAATCTTAATCTCATATACTGATAGCCACTTATACTCAACACCATCTACTATGATGCTTCTTACTTTTTTATTCTTCCTCTTCATTCTCGTTATTTTTAAAGTCAATATATAAAAACAAATCTTTTGGTAATTCTAATGTTTGAATTGGCATTAATTCTGATATTAATTTTTGATGATTATAATTAATCACACCAAGTGGATTAACATAATGTCCATTAACAGTGACTCCTGATAATGGCCAGTTATTTTCTTTTGGATTAATCATCTTCTTCGTCCTCCCTATCTTCTTCTGTTAGTTTTCTTACGATATTGTGAGGAACATCATTGTACCTATCATTACCAAACCTTACACACAATCCGTCTTCAGTTGAATTCTTGATGACAAACCCTTTTTGACCAACTACTTTTCCATACTCAAAATAGTCATCCTTGTGCATTTTGGTCTCATTAAGCATAATCCAGTCACCTCTCTTAAGTGAATAAGTTAAGTCTTCTTCTTTTGGAACCTTAGGGGCAAATTTCATCTTAAAATAATCCAACATCACAACAACCCTGTCGTTATGTAACCCACTAAGCTGACCAACTTCATCCTCGGCAGGCATTTCTCTATCCCATGGCTCTCCAGTTAGCATAACGCTTGATGATACAGAAAGTGGACGAACATAGTGCCATCCATCTCTATGAGGCATCTCATAGTACATTCCACCGCTGGTCAAAATCGTTGAAAATACTTCTGGCTCCTTAAGTCCTGGCCCAAACCCCATTCCCATCTCATATTGACCTTCTATTACGTGGATAGCACTTGGCCATGGATGGGGGTGAAACAAGGCATCTTCACGCCTGCATGGATGTATGAAGTGAAGGTACAATCTGTATTTTCCAAGTTGACACCAAAGCCTCTCTACATGAGGTGGATGGTAGTTAATATCCAATGATTTCCAGATAGATACATCACATAAGAGGTCATACAGTTTGACCCTCTCAATCTGCTGCAACTTCTCTATATAACTCATGTCCATAATATCCGATTATTAGATAATGAAATATAAGCAACAATTTTAAGAATACCAAAATTTGACACTATTTATTAAGAAAATTTTTACCGTGGAAGACTTATCAATAAGAAATGAAATAGAACTCAGAATGAACCCAAGTGATTTTTCTATCACTTCATCTGACCTAATTGATATTATGAATGAATTCGGCTTAGCTGAAGAGGAAGTTGTTCTCATATATAATGAAATTGTTGATGAGAAGAGAAGGGAGATTCAAAGTACCACTGATGAAGTACTTGACTACTTTAGAGAAAAGGGTCACTATTATCCAACATATCAGGAATTTAAAAAAGAATTCCAAAATTTTGATGATTCAATGATTGATGATTCTGTTCTCAGGGATATGTATAAACAAAACCTACATGACAAAAATCAACTATCCTTATTTGAAATAATAAAAGAAGAAATTGCTAAGGTTATTTCTGAATATAGCGATGAAGATGAGCTTGGGATGTTTTCTGGTGACTTTGATGAGGATGAGTTTGACAATGCCGCAATGATGGCAGCTAAGGCAGATATTGGGAATGAGTTTGTTCCGCTTGGAAAGAGTAAGTTTGAAAAAAATCTGGACCCAGAGGAATTTAAGGCAGACCTTAAGAGACAAAATCTAAATCTACCAAAGGATAAGGAAGAATTGTCTAACATTGATAGAATGATGGCTAAGAGGAAAGAACAAGAGAAACTCTTTGGCAAGGGCTCGCTTAATGAAAATCTTCTTCAGGTAAAAGATGCTGAAGGTAATGACCTAAAGAGAAGTATGCTTGTAAAGCCAGTTTCTGGAGTTGATAAAAAGGGTAGAATTACTGGATTTGGTGATGATGGAGCTGGAAGACTGCAAATTATAGTTAATTGGGCTTGGCCAATTGATATGAAATTCACAAACCCAGAAGAAATGGGAACTGTTAGAATTTATCCAGAAGATGTTGTAGTCGCTAATTCCAAGAAAATGGATGAATCTGAATCTTCAGAAGAAATTCGAACCAACTTAAGAGGTGTTAAAGTTACATATGCTGATGGTAGCGTTATTCCAACATCAATGGCAGCTCACTTAAGCGATGAGGAAATTTACAATTATTTCAAAAAGGGAAAAATGTTCAACATCGGAGTTGGTGAGAATGATAATTTGCAAGCTGTAGAAAAAGTTGAGATAATTGGAGAAAATGAAGATGAACTTCCTCACTCTGACCATCCAGATGGATTTACATTTGATACAACAAATTTATATAAGTGGCTAAAAGATGCTCTTTGGCAACTTAGATGGTATGATGAAGCTACTACTGCAAAAATAATGGAGAAAGCATTTAGAAGGGATTTTGCTGGAAAATTTAATATCAATGAATGGGATGGTGACGAAGGTCCACAGTCATTTGATTCTAATATGATAAACGAAAAGAATATGAAAACTGAAAACAAAAAAGAAGAAGAAATCAACGAACTCGAAGAGTGCGGGATGGAAATGGAATCTAAGGAATCTGAAGAAAATGAAGATGAATTAGATGAGGCGAGAGGTCTCGGTAAAGGAGTTAAGAATTCTGGAGACAGAAATGTAAAGCTTCGTGATGACCATAAGAGCGCTCCACTTACAAATTTGAATGAATCTGTAGATAAAAATATTAAAAAACTTTTTGAAGGGATGGTAACTAAGAAGCAACTCAGAGAATTTATTTCTGAGCAAGCTAAAGAAGTTGCCAAGAGCCTAAAGGGATAAATTACCCAATTTTTTAATAACTAACTAAATAAATGGCAAAAAAGAAAGAACAAGTTTCTACTGTAAGAATTAAGAAACACAGAAAGAAACGCCCTGGTGTACATTCTAAGAAAAAAAATTCAAGGTCTAAGAAAGGTAAAAATTACAACAAGCCTTATAAAGGTCAGGGTCGATAAAACAGAATACCATGTTAATAAAAAAAGGGGCTAAGGGCCCACATGTTACTAAGATTCAAAAAGCCTTGGATGCAGCTGGATTTTGGACATACGGAAAATTTACGGACACATTTGGACCAGTTACAGAAGATGCTGTGGAGAAATTTCAAGAAGCAAAAGGTCTAACCATAGATGGGGAAGTTGGCCCTAAGACTCTTGCAGCACTTGGTATAACAATTGACGAGTCTAAGGATTTACCTACATCTCCAACAGAAGATAATAGTTATAAGGATGTCACATTCCAGGGTTCTGTATTTCCTGACAAGCCTATTAAGACAAATCTTGTCATCAATCTTGGAAAAGAAATGACAAACGAATATTTGCCATCTCTTGAAATAGCTATGAATGGTCAACCAAAAGGTTTCAAGCTTCTTTGTACAATCATGGCTCATAAGGAAGGTTTTTATAGTGGCTCAAGGTCTTATAAGACAAATAATCCTGGAAATATTGGAAATACTGATAGTGGTGCAAATAAGAAAAATCTAACTCTTGTTGATGGAATTCTTCTTCAGAGAGATTATATACTAAGCATCGTAGATGGCAAGAATAAATCCTATCCTATGGGTCAGAAAAAGGTAATTAAACCTTACTATAGTCCAGAAATAGCAAAGAATGCTAAGACATATGGTATTAGTCCATATGTTCCAGGATATGAATTTGTATTCACTGGACAACTTGACCAATTTGTTAAGATATATTCAACAGGAGCAAGAGCTGGTAATGGTTATTTATCAATGATAATTTCTTACTTCAATCAAAATGGAATTACTATCGGACCAGATAGCAAACTCCAAGACATTATAAAAATAGACTAAATATGTACACAAGAGAACAAATAGAAGCCGCAGTTAAATCAAAAGGATATGTTTGGTTTGAAGATAACAACAATAAAAATTATGATGTAAATATTGTTGGCGTTAGAAACATGTCCACTGGAGATAAAGTAACAAATGTTTTTGATGACTTTATTACTATCTCATTCAAAGAGGATGGTCAATGGAAGTTTTATTGCTGGAACGCAACAACTGACCCAGGAAAAAAGGGTGTTATGGAATTTCATAACAAGAAGGGTGTTGCAAGACTTGTTCCTGGACAATACAGAAGAACATGGGCTGTTGATAAACATCAAGGAAAATATGATGCCCTATGCCAAAGATTAAATAATGTAAGTGTCTGGAGAGATTCTGATAAGGATTTAGTTTTTGAAAACATGCTTACTGATACTGGAATGTTTGGAATAAACATTCATAAGGCTGGACAAGACTCAACATGGGTTGAGAACTGGAGCGAGGGATGTCAAGTATTCAAGAGAGTTAAAGACTTTGATGTATTCATGTCAATATGCAAAAAGGCAGCTAAGATACATGGAAACTCTTTTTCATATACCTTGTTAACATCAGAAGATATTAAGTAAATGGAGAATTTCATTCGAAAAATAGTAAGAGAAATCCTTTCTGAGTGCTTTAGTATTAATGAATCTGTAGATGAAGATACATTATATAGAATGCGTGACTTTGGAATGGATGAAGATGATATTGATTCGAATGGATATGTAACACTATATCACGGAGGAATTGAAATTCCTGATAGATTAAACCCTGACGAAATATTCTTCTTAACAAACCACTATGAGACAGCTGAGGATTATGCCAGAATAAGAGGTGACCAAAAAGGTGTTCCAGGAGAAGTTTTTACAATAAAAGTAAGACCTGAAGATGTTAGCTGGAATACTGGGAGTGGGGAAATTGAATTTGACCAAGGTGGATTAATTAGTAGAAGAAATGGCTTTCTAACTATAATTCCAAGAACAGAAGAAAATATTGATGTTCCAATCAACATCGGTGATGAAATTCTCGGTGGTAAATTTAAGAACAAGAAAATAAAGGTTAAGAGTATTGATAAAAATGAAAAAGGAGACATTACCGTAAACGATAAACCTCTCCTTAAATTCAGAATTCCGAAAAAGAATTAAACAATTCTACCAAAGTCTCTTTTACCGACTTTAATTATTTGGCCAGCCTGGATTTCATCGTTCTCGCTGGCTTTTTTTTCGTCAATCTTCACTCCACCCTGAACAATTAATCTCCTGGCTTCTGACTTACTGCAGTTTCTAATCTTAATAACGGCATCGAGCAGGTCATCAGCCTCTATATTATCAATTTCATCTGGAAGCTCTTTGTTTTGAATTGTGTTCTCAAATTGTTTCAAACATGTTTCGGCCATTGATGTATCAAACAATTGTTCAACAATATCAAATGCCATTTTCTTTTTTCTGGTCATTGGATTTAATTCCTTATTTGAGTCAGTAAGAAGTGGAATCCACTCTTCCATTACAACATCGGATATACTCATACACTTTCCAAATATATCAGTTGGGTCCTCATCAAGAAAAATACAATTTCCAAGTGATTTACTCATCTTTCTTCCGTCTGTTCCATTTATAATTGGAGCGAAAACACATACTTCTGGCTTCTGGCCATTAATCTCTTGAAGTTTTCTTGCAACTTGGAAGTTGAATAATTGGTCTGTTCCTCCAATTTCAATCTCAGATTCAAGAATAACAGAATCGGTTCCTTGTAATATCGGCACAATAAGTTCATGAACTCCTATAGATGTTCCGTTTTCCATTCTCTTAGCAAAGCCATCTCTCTTTGTCATTTGTTGAACTGTGAAGTCGCTAACTATTTTCATTAGCTCTGGAACTGTCATCACGTTGAATGCATCACCATTTCTAAATACTTTAAATCCTGGCTTAAGAATTGAATTTACCTGACTCAATATTTTGTCGGCATTTTTTTCAACCTCTTCCTTGGAAAGAATTGGACGTGTTTCATCTCTTCCAGATGGGTCACCAAGTTGGGCGGTAAAACTTCCCAATACAATCGTTACATCTTTTCCAAGCTCCTGCATTTTTTTAACTATCCTTAATGGAACCATGTGTCCAAGGTGTAATCTATGGAATGTGGGGTCTATACCAAACTTAACTCTATTAAGTCCTTCAAAATTAGAACCTTCTGGGAAAACTTCAAATAACATAAATTCAAAAATATATTAATTATACGAAAAATAAACCAGATTGTTACAGATTTAGAACGTTCAAAGCACAATTTTGACTTTTTATTACTATTTATAATAAAATCACTATGAAATGGACTCCAGAGGATGAGAAGTTTTTAATAAAGCATTATCCAACAATTGATAACAAAAAATTATCAAAACAACTCGGAAGAACTGAGACAAGCTTAAGACATAAAGCCAAAGTTCTTGGTATTCAAAAAAACAAAGAATACATGGATGGGTACAGGAAAAATCCAAAAATAAAATACAATTATATAGACCTTTCTTTCCATGAGCTTAAAGAAATAGCCTTAAATTACAAAACAAAAACTGCATTTTCTATAGGAAATAAAACTGCGTATCAAAAAGCAAAGAGACTTGGCAAAAATCAGTTCAATGAAATATGTTCACACATGATTGACCAACAATTTAGCCTCCCTCAGTTGATAATGAAATACGTTCTAAACAAGCTTCTAAAAGAAAGTGGCCAATACAATACAAGAGAAGCAATTTCCCCTTATGAATTAGATTTATATTACGAAAAATATAAACTTGCTTTTGAATATGATGGCAAAAAATGGCACGAAGACAATGATAACGATGAAATCAAGAATGATATGTGCAAAAAAGCTGGAATTACCCTCATAAGAATTAAAGAAAAAAACAAAGACAATCATTATCAAGATGTCTCAAATCAAATAATTGAAAATCTTGATACTATTAACAAAACCTCCAGCAACAATATCACAAAAGAAGATGTTATATCAATTGAATATAATGGCAAAGATATTTTTTCAGAAATTTTAGACGAAGACTCCATTAAAAAAACAATCTCAAAATATACTTTTTACAAAGATTTCAGAGCTAATGAAAATGCTTTGTATATAAAGCTAAAAAGAAGAAAATTATTGAAAATATATACCTCAGAATTAATTAGAGATAAAAATGATAAATACAGAAACAAATAATATTAGTATTTAACTCCATCTATGTAGATGAATTTATCTGTGTTTTTAATTGCACCAAAACACTTAAACCCTACTGTTTCTAATTGGTCTTTTAATTCATCTTCTCTGCCTTCCCATTTACTCGCTGGTTCACATACAAAGATATTACCATAAGTCTTTAGTGTTCTATATGCTTCCTTGAAATAATCAACATGATTAGAACCCATTAATGATAAAGAGAAAACAGCTACATCCAATACTCCATCCTCAATCGGCACATTTGCAATGTCACACGCAGTTACATTATCATCTACTGCAACATGGTCAAATGCATTAACCTTGTTTGGTATCTCTTTAGATAATAGATTTTCTCCACAACCAAAATCACCTACAATCCAATCTGGTCTTACTTTAATCTTCTTAGCAATTTCTAAATATGGAATCTCAGACCATGTTTTTCTTTTTTCAGAATAAAGTGTATGATAATAATACCACTCAGATGGGTCTTTAGAAAGTCTTTCATGTGTATTGTTAGACCTTGATACACTCCATTTCTTATTCATGTCTGAAAAGTCTCCTAATTGGTTTTTGTTGCGTTCAATCTGTTTTGGATTGAGAGGAATCATTAACTCTTCCCTTTCAAATGTAATAATATCACCACCCTGCAATCTATTAACCCAATCTGTAAGCTCTTTTTTAGCGTCCTCAACTAATTTACTCCTGGATGGTAATAGATTTTTAGGAACACGACCATCAACAGCGAGGTCAGCCAGTGTTGCTTTAAATCTGATTATGTTATGTCTTCTTTTATCCCAACTCCAAATACCATTATCCAGTTGAATTGTCACTTGCGGAATGTAAATATTCACATTATCAAAATTAGAACCTTGTCGATTAACACGACCAACCAATTGGTCATATTCACTGCTTGTCCAAGGCAGCACAATTGGAATAAGTGTATTACACACATACTGAATTCCGTCAACACCAGTTCCTACAGGAGCAGAACCAATAAGTACATCTACTTTACCCTCCTTAAAAGGTCTTAGACCACTCTTATCTTGTCCAGTATAATAACCCACTGTAAACCCAAGGTTTTTGATGTACTCACCAATTATTTGACTAAATTCTGTTACATAATGTGTGTAAACAAGTGTTCCTTTTTTAATTTTATCTGTGATTGCATCAAGCTTAGTTTCTATTAATACGCTCTCAAAATCAACCACAGCGCCTCTTGGTATCTTAATTATTTTCTCTGATAAATGTGAACCATCTACTTCAATTATTTCTTCATTAACTGATATTCCATAATTTGGCTTATAACGAAGACCATGACGAGTTAAAGCTTTATACATCTCAATTCCATTGATGATATTCTCTCCTGTTTCAAGTTCATTGTGTACTTCACCAGTTAACAATTCAATTAACTTCTTAGGTTCAGTTAAATTATTAATCACTGGCGTTGCAGACATTGCCATCACCAATAATTCTTCATTATTATCAGAAGCGTGTATAACCAATTTATTGATTACATCTCTTCTGGTAGATTGCTCGTCTTCATCTCTTTGTTTAACAGTCTGAACTTCATCCAAAATAATGTAATCAATTTTGTTATTCTTCAATAACTCAAATACAACATATTCACCATCCTCTTGTTGGAATGTTTCATAGTTAAGTACAAAATAGTTGTTGTTACCATCATTGAATGTGACGTTTGATTTATCTACCACAGTATATAACTTGGGGTCTGTGTAATCAAGAACTCTCTTTGTATAGACCTTATTGTTAGTGAAGTATTCGTAAACAGAATTAACCCAACCTTCAACTGTTGCATTGTTACAAATGATAAGTGTATTCTTGGCACCAGCGTAGCGACCAGAGAATATTGCAGAAAGAGTTTTTCCTGCACCAGTTCCAGACCAATTACCATATCTAAGTTCTTTCATAAGACGATAGGTCACCAACTTCTGCATTAGATTTGGTTGGTGCTTAAATATGTAATCACTTGGTGACTGAATCTTGCTCACTTCCTCATATTCCTCAAAGAACCAATTCTTGATAATCGTGAATCTTTCACCACCAGTTTCTTTTCTAAATTTAGAAAGGTCAACCTTATTATTAAGAACACGATTCCACAACTTCTTCAATTGATTCTTCATTAAGAATTCTACATTTTCATCATCAAGTGAAGCTGTCACCATGTTATTATCATACATATGTAGTTCTTGAATCGGGTTAAGTGGTTCAAGTTCCTCTTCTTCTGTTTCTTCGGTCACATCTGATGTATTACCTTCTCCAAGATTTTCTTCGAATTCTAATTCTCCACCAATTACTTCCGATTCTTCGAATTCTAATTCACACTGACCTTCAAGTTCAACAATTATGTTATTTACAACATTTTGTCTTTCACGTGTTCCAGCAGCAGAGGAAACGAGGTCTTCAAGGCGACCAAGTTCTTTAATTTTCTTTGCAAGATTGTTAGAATTAATGATTGTAATTAATTCGACTGAATCAAGATTTGTTAGTTCTGATTGAAGTGCTTTTATATAATTAAGTGCAATATTTTTTGTCCAAAATGTTTTATAAAAATCTAAAAAATAATTCCAACCAATCCATTTTTCTTTATAAACATAGTCAGGATTTCTTGGTATGTAATTAGGCAAATCATTTTTAGATATATAATCATACCAATCTTGTGAACTTTTCAAATTAAGATTTTTTGCAAATTTTCTCGCCTCATCAAAAGAAGCCCACTCTATATTTCTAACCCAAATATTTCCACTTCCCAAAAAATCACCCCAATTAGTCCACTCCTTTTTATAAACAGATTGTGGAGTAGAAGGTATATTTTTAGGCTTTTTATCAGATTTACAAAATTCTTTCCACTCTTTTATGTTTTTTAAACCTAATTGTCTTGCAAAATTTTTAGCCACATCAAAATGAACAAAATCATATAACTTATATCCCAACCAATCTTCAGTAGATACCCAATCTTCTTTATAAGTTCTATATGGTTTACAGGGTATATCATTTGGTTTATTTTTTCGCCACCACTCATTCCATTCTTTTTGATTTTTTAATCCCAAATTTCTCACATATTCCCTGGCTTCTTCAAATAACAAATATTTTTTTAGATGGTCAGCAATTTTACCTGTACCAAGCCAATCGCCCATCGAAATCCAACCTTTATTTTTATATGTTGCATTGGGGGTTGATGGTATATTTTTTGGTTTTTTCCCAGAATTACAAAAATCCGACCATTCTTTTTGATTTTTTAATCCTAATTTTCTTACATATTCTCTTGCCTTTTCAAATGAAATCATTTTACTAACAAAGTGTATATTCGATGTATAATCAAGCCAATCTTCAAAGGAAACCCAGCCCTCATTTTTATATACCCTATTGGGGTTTTGTGGTATATTTTTAGGCTTTTTACCAGATTTACAAAACTCTTCCCATTCTTTATAGCTTTTTAGACCTAATTGTCTCGCAAAATCTCTTGCCTCTTCAAATGGAAGTCTTATTTTTCTTTTTTCTTTATTAGAAAGCTCATTATTTCCGAGAAAATCTCTCCAAGAAATCCATCCATTATTTTTATATGAGTTATTAATATTTTTTGGAATATTTTCAGGATTATTTTTTCGCCACCATTCATCCCATTCTTTTCTCGTTTTTAATTTTAATGGCTGAATTTGTTTTTTAATATCATCTAATGACAAATATTCTTTTAATTGGTCAGCAATTTTACCTGTACCGAGCCAATCGCCCATCGAAATCCAACCTTTATTTTTATAAAATTTTCTTGGGTCTATTGGTATATTATGTGGTTTATCACCTTTTTTGCAATATTCTTTCCATTCCTCAGTAGACTTTAAACCAATTTTATGAACAAAAATTTTAGCCTCTCCAATTGAAAGGTGGTTTTTAACATTACTACAAGAACACCTTCTTCCCATTAAGACATATCTCGCCAATATTTCATGCTCAGTTCCAAACCTTTTGTCAATAACTATAATTTTACAATTAGCATTAACGTATACAACCTTCGAATAATCATAATCATCATTCCAATGTCCAGAATCTTTTAATTTCTGCAAAAATTCTTCAGTCTTCTTGTCTCTCATACCACAAATATAAAACAAAATCCCCAGATTTCTCTGAGGATTATTCAAATAAATGTTTCAACTTGAAGCAGGTGCAAGATTCGAACTTGCGACTCCTTATGGGAGCTCCAGCTTATGAGACTGGTGAGATGGGCCTCTTCTCTAACCCGCAGTGCCGAGAGTGGGACTCGAACCCACAATTCCGCAAGGAGCCCGCTTATGAGGCGGGTGCAATTACCACATCTGCTCACCTCGGCATGTGATGGGATAAAGCTCCCATCAGGCTTTTTATCTTTCAAGCGTTGGATACTTAGCATCCATTTGCTCAATCACGTGATATGGACTTCCACGTTCAACGTATTGAATGTTAAAGAATCCATTCTCTTCTTTTATAACAGATTCTTTTTCTGTGACTGAACCTGTATACTTTCCATCGCCTTTTTTATGTTCGATGTTTCCACTTGCTGGATTGTAACTACCCCAATCTCCACCTCTACCGTCTCCGATTGGTTCAATGTAATACTTTTTTCCAGTTCTAAATGAATAGACAATATGTCTACCCGTTTCTTCTGAATTGACCAAGAAATTCTTAATCACTTCATTTGTTACCCCTTTTTCATAACCCTCGTTTTTAATTGTTAAACTTTTGTTCATTTATAAAAATAAAAAAATAAATAGGGAAAGTCAAGGTGAGCTTATAATCACTGCCTCTTTCGAGGCAACGATAGGAGTCGAACCTATGTTAACCGAAGTAACTCGACCTTTCGCCACTATTTAATTTTTTTGAGCAGGTAGACGGGCTCGAACCGACACTATTTCACATTGGAAGTGTGATGCCATACCAATTAGGCGATACCTGCAAATACGAAAGCTTTTTTGCACAGGAGCTTTCATGGAAAACCTGCGAGAGCAGATGGTGGGATTTGAACCCACGAATTCCTGATTGGAAGTCAGGTGCAATGGACCAGGCTATGCGACATCTGCAAAATAGAGAGGTAAGTGTGACCAGTAAACTGACCGCCCCCTTTAGCCACTTGGATACCTCCCGATTTTCCAATTTGTCGGGAGGGCAGGATTCGAACACTGCGTAGGAGATTTCTCCAGCGGTTTTACCAATAGAAGTAACTATATCAAATAGCCTCTCTTGAGCGAAAAATGAGATTCGAACTCACGACCCTAACCTTGGCAAGGTTATGCTCTACCAACTGAGCTATTTCCGCATTCTGCCAAGCAACCATTTAGACACCTGCGCTTGGCAATATTTAGGTGTGTTCTTACTTATCGGATTCTTTTTGTCGCTGCTTTTTGATGTCCTCTTGGGCCATCTTAAGTTTAGTAGCAAATTCCATATAAGCTATAATTTTTTTTATATCCTCATATTCATCACTACAATTACATTTTTTTCTCTCTCTCTTTTTCATTTTTAATCCTCCTCTTAAAAAAACAAATAGGGTAAATTGACTTGGGAACGTTAGGCACTCTAACCACTAAGCTACAGGAACAATTGTTTTATTTGTGTTCCCGTCAGGATTCGAACCTGAGCCTCCCGCTTGACATGCGAAGTAACCCGACTGTCTCGCCACTATTTAATTTTTTGTCTGATGAGCTGGATTCGAACCAGCGTGCTCCTGCGTCCAAGGCAGGCGAGATAAACCTAACTCCTCTACCACCAGATTTTAAATTTAACAATATTTCAATGAACTATTTCATTTGTCGGGATGGCCAGACTCGAACTGACGACCTCTTGGTCCCAAACCAAGCGGAATACCAACTTTCCTACATCCCGTTTTTGATTGGTTATTATTTCATACTACGTTGGGCCAATCACACCAACCTTTTGTCTGGAGAAAGGGATTCGAACCCTTGGTAGACACAACCTGAGTGCCCACACTGGTTTCCAAGACCAGCCACTTTAGCCTTACTCGTGCATCTCCAGATGCAGTTTATAGTTCTTCAACTTTTGTGGAGAATAACGGAGTCGAACCGATGACCTTCTGATTGCAAATCAGACGCTCTCGCCAGCTGAGCTAATTCCCCAATGGTCTACGTTTACCGCTGCAGTGGTCACGGAGGTACGCAGTCACCTTTATTCCGTATTATGTGAGGGAGGTGAGATTCGAACTCACTCAGGCGTAGCCAACAGTTTTACAGACTGCCCCAGCTCTCCAGCTCTGGCGCTCCCCCAATTTTTCCGACTATTTCTTTAATTTTCAGTTTGCGGAAGTCGGAAGACAACCTATCTGCTATTCTTAATGGTGGAAGGAGCTGGAGTCGAACCAACACACCTCAAAAAGAGGCTCAAGTGTACTGCTTGAGTTGCTTTCCGAGCCAGGTGATTGTGTATTGCACACACAAACATGACTTGCAAATGCCACCCTTCCATATTTCGTGGAGATGAAGAGACTCGAACTCTCATAATCTACAGTGCAAGTGTAGTGCCCAGCCAGTTGGACCACATCCCCATTTTGTAACACAATGTTTACTTTCTTCTATCAATGCTCAGATATGCATGATAATTAGAGTTCATTGTAGGATTGATATATCTGTTCACAATCTCTGTTACAATTTTTTAGACCCACATTCCCCCAGAACCTAAAAATTCTGAGTAATCGTCAAGGTCATCATTTTCACAATTGACCTCTTGAGTCTTTTCATTCAACATTTCAAAGTACTTTCGATTCCTAATTTCTTTTTTCTTTTCAATTCTATTCTCAAAATCTTTGAGAAGAGAACTTGGAATCTGGATGTTCCTCTTTTGGAACTCTTCCAATATTTCTTCTTTTGTAAAGGTCCAGTCAACAATTCCGTCACTCCACTGGTCAACCCAAAGCCCCCAGGATTTTTTTCCAGTTATTACACCCTTCAAAATATTAGAGTGTCTTGTAATTGGAACTTCTCCTTTTTTGTATTCTCCGTTCTCAAGTTTTCTGAAGCAAAATTTTCCTTCATCTTCATTAATATCGAACTTCGTTTCTACTTTTGAACCGCAGAAAGTTAAAATTCCACTTCTGTAGCTATTCAGAAAGAAGTTGAAGATTTCATTGAAGTTGTCAGAATATTTTCTGAGCTTCCTGTGTGTCTTGCTTCCAATTTCTTTCTTCCTTTCTTCGATTCTTTCTTGCCTGGTTAGCTTCGTGCGTCCAAGCTGTTGCCTCCTTGACTTTTCATTTTTCTAAATTTATAAATTATTAAACTCTTTTTGCAACTCAAGAATCTTTCTTTGATGAGATGGAATATCAATTTCTTTTGTTGAAGAATCTTTCTTCGTTAAAGCAATTCTCATTTCATCTTTCAATTCATCAATTCTTTCTTGCAACTTTTTTCTCTTTTTGTCAACTTTTCCCATCTCTTTTATTGTTGCAGTCATGATGGGAGTCGAACCCACTTTTTCGTTTTACCTACTTACTACCGTGACAGGGTAGCGCACCAACCGTTATGCGCCATGACTATTTTTATTCATATAATTCTACATAGTTTTTTCCATATTTTTTAATCACATAATCAAAAGTATATTTTAAATCTTTTTTATACAAAACCTCAATTTTATGAGGGAAAAACTTTAACTTAGCTTCTAATCTTTTAGAGTTATAATTTTTAATTTCAACATATTCTCCATCAATTATAAAATCTGGATAAAACAGACTTTTTTTATTTTTAAAATTATATTCAAATCCAACTTTATTTCTTTCAAATATTATTCCGTGTTCCAAATTGTAAATCACCCAAGCCAACTCCCAACTACTATCACACCAATAATCTTTATACCACCCACTTTTTCCTCTACTTGAGCCCTCTCTAAATCCTCCAGAGCACTTCTTCCAACATTCAGAGTGATATTTTCTTGTTTCATTTTCTTTGTGAACAATATCTTTTCCACAATGCAGACAAGGCGTTTCTACTCTTTTTACTTTTTTCTTCCCACCGCTGTTTTTCTTTTCAATTCTATTTGCTAATTTTACTTTTTCAGAATTTTTAGCAGATAAACTTTTTTTCTCTTTATCTTCATTACTCCAATCTCTACTGTTAGCGCAACTTCTGGAGCAAAAATATTTATCTTTTTTAGGAGATATTACATTATATTCCCTAATTTCAAATTCTTTATTACACTTATCGCAATTAACATTAAAATTTTTCCATTTATTGCTTTTTTTCTGTTCTCTTTTTTTAATACTTTCTTTAGACCTTTTCTTTCCAGTCCACTGATGAGTATTTTGACAACTTACACTACAATACTTGTTTTTTACATCTTTTCCACAATTTAAACACTTATTCATATCTATTACTATTTTAATAACAATAATAAATATGCGGTAAAAAACAAAATCGAACCCTAAAAGTTAATTATTGCTTTTTGCGGTCTATCACGGATTCGAACCGAGAGCACATCATAGACAGTGATGCATGTTAGCCATTAACACCAATAGACCGAATATTTAGAGGAAAATTAGAGAGAGTTTTTTTTGAGATTTCCAATAATCGAAGTAACTCTTACTCTTCACCATCTAAATTTCTTATGCTTCTTACTTAGGACAAGGTTGGGCTCGAACCAACGACCTGGAGGCCAAAATCGCATGTGCTGGGTGCCTCCCACTCTATCCAACTTGAGCTATCTCGCCCTAAGTCTTCCACATCCTACTCAATAATCATAATTACTTCGATACTTGTTTGCTTTTACTTACAATGTTTTCCCTTTTGGCCTGTTCACCCTTTCTGATGACTCACGTTTTTTTGGGATAGCCCATGCGATTGTTACCAATCAGTTCCACATTATTTTCTCAACAACTTTTCACTCCGCTTTCTGATTATTTTTCAGAAAATTTTCCAATATGTCAATTTTTCCCTTTCGGATGGCCCTTGAGACGTTTCCCAGGAGCCACAAACAAAAAAAGCCTGATTCTTTTTGGAATCAGGCTTCAACTTTTGTTTTGAATATCTTTTATTTCATCAAACGCTAAGTTTAGTCATACCGATTCCGTTCCCAGGGCAATCATAATCTGCCGCAGGTGCCCCCATATAGCCTTTCGGGCTAACTGAAGTAGAAACCATGTATGTATTAACTTTTTCCATTTGAACTTTAATTCTTTTTTTAGTAAATAGCAGAAAATTTCTTTTCCGTGCTAACTTCTACGCAAATGTATAAATAAATGTTACAAAATACCAAATGTTTTTTTACTTTTTTTTTAAATTATTTTTTAACCACTTAATTACCAGGCTCTTATTTCAATAAAAAATTTTTCAAAATTCTTGGCTTCTTCTTCTGAATAACCAAATCTGTCTTTATTTAATCGAACCGACTCTTTAATATCGCCACCTTTATATCGAAGTGTTGTTGCTTTCCAATCACATAACATTTCTATGATGTCAAGTGGTTGCATATCCTTGATTCCGTTCTCGTGATGTTGTGGATGGTGTGAATTTCTTTCGTAGTGATGGGCCAGAGCCACTTCTAATCGCTTGAGACTTTGCTTATACTCTGGTGAGTCATAAACTAAATCTTTTGTATCACCTGCAGCTGCAAAATAAGGAGCCTCATGCTTGCTGTATTTTGAAAAATCATGCACCCAGGCACGCTTTAATATCCTGAAACAAACCCTAAGCATAAACCTCATCACTTGAATTTTATGCTTGGTCGTTTTCCAATTCTCTTTAATTATCGACCATTTCATATCACAAATATACAAATAAGAAAGGCGATAATCAAATTATCGCCTTCCAAATCTAAACTAACAATTTAGAATTTTGCTACCCTTAAAAAGAATAGCTGAGCCCTGGCGTAACGTACCAGAATTTAATTTTTCAAAACTATTTATAATAAAATAAATATCATGGTTAATAAAAAATGTATAGCTTGTGGAGAAGAAAAAAAACTTTCTGAATTTCCACCAAGAAAAGATTCCAAAGATGGTCGTAGAAACAATTGTAAAAGTTGTGAAAAATCCAAACGAAAAAAATATTATGAAGATAATATAGACCACATAAAAGAAGTCAAAAAAGAATATTCAAACAAAAATAAAAACAAAATTAGAAACTATAGAGTTGAATATGAAAAAGAAAACAGAAGTAAAATTGTATCTCGAAATAAAAAATATTATAAAGAAAATAAAGAGGTGATAAAAATAAAAAGTAAAATTCGAAAAAATAAAAGATTAGAAAAAGACCCTTTATTTAAACTTAAACAAAGTATTGGAAATAGTATTAGAAGAGGATTTAGAAGAAGTAAATTTAACAAAAATTCAAAAACAATAGAAATATTAGGATGTACATATTTTATATTTAGAGAACATTTGGAATCTAAATTTGAATCTTGGATGTCGTGGGATAATTACGGATTGTATAATGGAGAAGAAAGATTTGGTTGGGACCTTGACCATATCATTCCAATTTCATCTGCAACAACAGAGGAAGAGCTTATAAAATTAAATCACTACACAAACTTTCAACCTTTATGTAGTTATATAAACAGAAATGTAAAAAAGGATAACCATTAATTGGTTATCCTTCTAAATTTAAACTAATTAAAAATTAATCTAAACTAACAAAAAATCAAAAGCTATAAGAAATACCAGGAGTTACATACCATGTATTATCCCAGTTACTAACCTGAGAAAAGACTCCAAATTTATTCCATGAATATGAAAATCCTGCTCCATATTCAACAAATACTCTACTTGTGGACATATAATTACCAATACCTAATAATCCGTAACCGCTAAAGTTACCTATTGGAAATGATAATGCAGTCTTAACTTCCCACCAGTAATTACTGATGTCATCGTTATCAAATCCACTAAGACTTCCACGTCCACCACACAAGCCAAGTGACCAGTTGTTTTTCATCAATCCAAATTCGATTGATGGGTATGAACTGAATGCGAAAGTGGTGTCGTATGTATTAGACATCGACAATCCTGCTGATAAATAAAATCCTACTTCAGATTTTTTTTCTTCTGTTGTAGTTTGTGCGCTCGCCATTCCGATGAAGGCAAACATTGTAATCATAATTAAAATTGACTTTTTCATTTTTCTTTTTTTTGGTTTATAAATACGGGAACTTCCCTTTGATTTCATTGATTATTTCATTGAATCTTGGCATCTTTTCAACGTTATTTTGCCAAGCAAGACCTTCTTCCATGAGATTATATTTGTACTTAATCTTAGCTCCTGGAATAATTCTTGAATCTGGTTCACCTTTCGAATTTGTGAATGTTTCTCTATCACGGCCCATCACCCAAATTGTGTCGGATATAGCCATCGTAGAAACAATGTCATGAGAAACGATAATTATCGTGTTCAACTCATGCATGTGAGCAACCTCCTTAATTAGACCTGAAACCTCAGAAATCATATTGACATCAAGGCCTGAGAACGGTTCATCCATTAATAAGAAATTGTTTGAACAGAGAATCTGTTGAGCAATTGCCGCTCGCTGTTTCTGTCCACCTGAGAGCATAGCTGGATAGTGTCCACCTCTCTCAAGAAGACCAAATCTCTTAAGAATATCACGAACTCTGTCATCTCTCTCCGATTTTGGAAGATTTCTGGCCGCTATCTTCATGTTCGACATAATTGTTCTATGCATGAATAGAGGATAATGCTGTTGAACTACTCCTACACGACCTATGTTTGTTGGGAGTTGTTCCTCTCCAACAAGAATGGTTCCCGTATCTGGTTTTCTAATTCCAGAAAGACATTCAAAGAATTTTGTCTTTCCCATTCCAGATGGAGCGATAAATCCAATTACTTGACCAGTTGTAGTTCCTGGGCGAACAACGTCTTTTATTTCAACATTGCAATCTCTCAAAATTTGAGTTTCCCCAAGTTTAAGAGAAACATTCTCTACCTTGAGAATAGTTTTCTTATATTCGTATGGCTGATTCATCATTTGTCTTGAGCTTTAGTTAAGTGAGCATGAGGACATGCAATTCTTTTGGCAACACCAAATAAATAATCCATACCAATACCCACAAATAATATTAAAAACTGAATTGCAAATACAGCATCTAAGTGAAGATGTTTATTTTGATTGATGAGCATTGTTCCAACTCCTCCATCAGCTCTGGATAATCCCTCTACAAGAGTAAGCATCATCCAAGCAATAGCAAAATTGTTTCTTACAACATCGAATACTTTGTCGATATTCGCCATGATAACTACTTCCCAAACAACTCTCCACTCATTCATTCCAAGAGTTCTTGCGTGATTGTAGCTTTCACTGTCAATATTTTTAAGGACCTCAAGCATAGAAGTAACAAAGAACACAGTCATACTGAAAGTAAGTAGCCACACCTTAAGAGCATAACCACCGTTGTCCATATCTGCTGTCATCAAAGTAAACACGAAGCTTAATCCAACAACTGTCCAAAATCTAAATTTTGTTACAACGAACGCAATTGGTCTAAATACTGGAAGAACTGTTGCATAAGATATAACAAGTGAAATAATAATAGTGTGTAATACTGCATCAAGACAAAGTTTCATTGAAGTCCACATCTGCGCAATCAATCCACCTTCGTTCTTTAGCATTTTAAATGCTTCCCAAATTTCCCCTGGACGTGGTAGAATTTCAGATGTATTGTTTGTCCAGTACATCATAAACCCCAGGACCCAAAGTGAAATGATAATCCCCATTATTTGAGGAGAAACTTTTCTATTTGGAGTTATTGCATACAAAAAACCTTTTGGATTAAATCCACTTGTAAATTTAGCGATTCTATCCTTAGAAAATGTTAGAATTTTTTTCATAATGTTTTTGTATTTGGATAAAAAAAGGGTGCAACGAATTGCCATTGCACCCTTTTGATATTTTTTATTCGGTGTAGATTAGTTTCCTAACACGATTTCTACACGTCTGTTTTGAGCGTTTGTTCCGCCTGGAATTGGCTCCTTAGAACCTTTACCAACAACTTGTATAAATCGGCTATCAGGATAATTGGTAGGAGATAAGTTCTGCAACCAATTTTTCACAGCCTCAGCACGTTTTTGTGACAATGGAATGTTCACATCATCAGTACCAGTATTATCAGTATGTCCTTCGATAGAAATTTGAAGACCTTGAGCAATCACAAGCTGGTCATGCAACTGGTTCAAAATTTTAATTGTAGATGAGGTGAAGTTTGCACTCCCTGTTTCAAACTCAATAGACCAAGCTCTCTTAGATACAGTGTTTGTAATTTCAGAAGAGTTTGAATTATATTTAGTTTGGTCAGCGCCACCATAATTGTTGGTTCTATTTGCTACATTTTGAATGTAAGTCAAATTAAGAACCTGGTCAATTGATGGGTATGAGGGCACGTACTCAGGATATAAGCTACTTGCAATATCACCGAATACTTTATAAACTGAAGCATAAGTATTCACTTTGTTATTTCCAAGACCGAACAATTCCAAGTTGTCAGCTAAGTTATTTACTCTTGAGCCACCAAGTTCAACAACAGAATTTCCATCCTTGTTATCAATCATCTTAGCACCCTTGTAATACTTAACCCAATATGCACCGTCTTCTTCTCCGTAAACTTGAGCAGAAAGTTCTCCCGCTTTGTTAAGAGATTCTTCGAATGTTTTAACTTGGTCACCACCTTGAGCAATAGCAAGAATCATGTTCTCAACTTCTTTTGCATGGTCACTGTTCCACTTCTTAATACCGATAATAACATTTGGCATCTGAGAAGAATATTCTTTAGTAGATACTATACGTACAAGACCACCTTTTCCTTCGGCAGCAATAACGTCTGCAGGTGTCCAAACTGAAATCATGTCTACACCAACTTTTTTACGCTCACCTGTCTTAACAGTTTTTCCATCAGAAGTAACTTTAACTACATCTCTGGTTTCTGTATATCCAGTGTTATACTTAATAGAGGCATCAGTATTCTCACTTGCAGCGATGAAGTTGATTGCTTCTGGATTATAAGTAGTTTCATCTGTATTTACAGGAATTCCATTATCTGCAGCCCACTTAATCACAATATTCCAGTCACCGTCACGAATAACAGTAGCACATGTCATACCTCTTGCATTTTGTGGGTCTTGCTTAACAGATGGTGGAGCCATAAATTGGTCCTCACCGTTCGAGCGTCCGCATGAAAAAATAATCTCAGCAGTATATTCAGAACCTAAGCGAGAAAGTTGCTCATTAGCTCCTGCAAGCCAAGATGGCGCACCATCACCCATTATTGCGATGAAGTTAGTTCCAGTAGCATTTGGATTAGATTTATAAGCTGTAGCAAAGGCGATTAATTCACTTTGCATTTGGCTACAGTCGTCAAGGCGCTCAATATTAAGATTAACGCCATTTTTTTCCATTAAAGAACCTTTTGTAGTTCTCTTACCACCATTAGCAAGGATAAGACCCATTTGGGAATTCCAGGCCATGATTTTCATGTTAATCTGTGTAGAATTAACATTTGCAGGTTGGTCTGATGGAAGTCCTGCAAATTGCACATTGTGACCTTGTTGGTCCATTGGTGCATCTGGAAGGATGGTTTGATTACTGTTTACTGTAACCTCACCATTTTTTGTTTCTGTCTGAAGCGAATCATCTGATGTGATGAAATAATTCACCACAAAAAATACTCCGACTACAAGTGCCAACAAACCTAAAATTTTCGTTGCTGGTCGCACTTTTCTTTTTGGCTTAAACATGTTCATAATTTTCTTTTTTTCTTTTTTGTTAGTTATTAGATTTTTATTTATCAATTGTTATACGGTGAATCCACAAAAATGTTTCATCACCGTATAAATAATTGCTGTTTAGAAGTACTTACTCTTCGAACCTGTGTTAGAATTTGTATTCGTACTTGTGTTTGGTGATTGTTGTACAACTTTCACTTTTTCTCTCTCCTTAAATTCAACACTTCCTTTTTCAAGTGCTTTCACAGGAGATTGATAATTTGATGCATCAAACTTCTCATCAACTTTATTTGCCCACTCTTCAAGAGCCTTAAGACCCTTTTCTTCATACATGGCATTTTCAAGGTCCATATTATTCATGAAGTCAGCAGATACATCCATGAAACGCTCCATCTCACCGATTCGCATTCCAATATCATCCACAATAAACTCCATAGCCTGGTCAAAGATTAGTTTTCTATCAGAGTTACCATTGATGATGTTAACTGCAGATTTCATAACACTATGACTGGTTCGGATAATTTCTCGCTCCTCTTTTTTGATTTCGATTTCGTGAGCAATATCTTCCACCATGATACCAGAGTATCTTTTCATCTTGTCAAGAACAACATAAAGCTTTTCAGTCTTATCACGAAGAACCGCAAATTTCTTAGCAGCCTCTTCTTCTCTTTGGGCTTTTCTTACATTAAGATTTCTCTGAGCTTCATCACCTTTTTTCTCGGCAGCTTGCGCCATACCATAGTAATAGTTGATTTTCTCAGTTTTTTCATCAATCTTCATCTTGATTTTACGAATCTGACCTTTAAGAGAACCGATTTGATTTTCCATCATCTCCATTTTCTCTCTCAAGTCCTCAAGAAATCCTTCGATAATAGCTATCGGGTCAAGTTGAATAAATAAGCCAGTGGCTTTTCTAATCATGCTCTTGTAAAAGTACCAGATAAGAGTTCTGACCCTTTTATCGAGCAACATGTAGCCCACTACAAATAAACCACCACACATAGCAGCTAAGTACCAAATATTTTCGGCAAGCTCTATTAAGGTTGGCATCCATTGCATGAGCAAGTAACCAAGGCCGCCTAAAATTCCAATTAATAGAATGGCTCCTGGAATTCCCTCTGGTCTTTGCCAGAAGGATTTTTGTCCTTTTATGTTTATTGGTTGTGACATTTTTATTCTTTGATTAACTGTTCGATTTTTACCTTATCAGTCTCAAGACCAGAAATCATGTGAGCAAGAGTAACTGTAAAATTCTTGTGAGTTTGACCAATCTTAGCCTCAAAATCAGCAGCCTCAGCATTTAATTGCAAAGCTTTTTGTTGATTTTGTGAAATCTGCTCATTGATGTTTTGAATTTGCTGAACGAGGTCAGCATTTTTGGTATTCAAGTCTGCAGCCTCTTTTCTGCGAGCATTAATTTCACGCTCTACATTGTCAGCCATTTCAGTCTTAAATTCTTTTTCCTCTTCTTTCAACACATTGATGTAATGGTCAATTGCAGAAGCAAGTTTTTGCTTTGTAAGTGAAGCATCACCAACACGAAGTGTCGTAAAAACTGTTTGGAAGGCCATACTATCATTTAAGCTGCCACCCATTTGTTTAATAGCCTTGCTAAATTCAAGATAGTCGATACCCTGAAGATTGTTATCATCGAGCACTTTCTGAAATGAATCACCAAAGTTTTTATCAAAAACTCCGTCTCCAGTAACTGGAATATTGAAGCTTTGAATTGGGTTTGCAGCACCAGAATTGGTTACACTGATTGAGGCTTCTTCAGCCGACTCTTCCTGAGTTGTTTCTTGAGTTGTTTCTTCCTCTGGAGAGAAAATTAGATTGGTGAAGAAATTTCCCTTTTTCTTTTTCACCTTTTTTTCTTCTGTTGACATCGTTTGTTACGTTTATTTATTAGTTACCGCCAATACTAAAGATACCGCACTTCGACATCTTTTTTGCCTTCTAAAGCATTATTAGCATATTGTTCGGCTTGTGCTACCATTCTATCGTGGCACGTTCTACCTTCTTTTGCTTTATTCCTGCTTTTGTGGATATTAGCAGTTACTCGCAAAGCCTCTTTTATTGCTTCGAGTTGAAATCTGTAAATAGTTATTTCTTCCATGTTGTTTATTTTAAAGTTAATAATTCAAAGTACTGGCTGTAACAAGCAACATAACCAATTACCACGCAATCCCGACACACAACCAAAGTAACTGGTCATGTTGCCAGCCGTTATCGGTAATGTTTTAAATCTGGATGTTTCAAGTATATTTCGTCCAAAATTGATTTGTTTGTACCAAGTATAATGTGTGGTGCATATGTTGGATACCAAAGCTCTCTTCCTTTCTTTCCTACCAAATCAATTTTAGAATCAACACAACCGATAACATCAGATATACCCAATTTGGTTTTTTGTGATTCATTTAAGTTTTGTTCTTCTTTGTTCATTTTATCTTAATTTAAAAGTTTGTAATTCTAATTCCCAAACTGTGTATATCTGCAACGGTTAGCCGTAATTCTAATCACGCCAAGTGATGTGCATTGATTCTAACTTGTCACCAAGTATCGGACTGCCATAGTTTTCAAACTTCATTTTAATTGAAGGATAAACCTCTAATCCATTTGGACATTGTGTTTTTAGTGGTAGCTTTCGTTTATCTTCTGAAATTCGCAATGCTTCTAAAATGAAGTCATTTAAACTTTTGTCTTCGGAAGAAGAACTACGGCTAACAACGTATTGCTGAACATTGCCAGCTTCATCGGTTATTTGAACTTTGTATTCTTTTTTCTTCCCACCCTTTTTTAATACGTTCTTCAATAATATCACAATATTCAGAAGATATTTCGCTACCTATCCAATTTCTATTATTTAGAATACTCATTTTAGCAGTTGTTCCACTTCCCATAAACGGGTCGTAAATCAAATCATTTTCATTACTCCAGCTTACTATATGGTCATTAGCTAATTTCTCTGGGAATGTTGCAGGATGTTCAAATGCGATTTTTTCTCCGTGCATAAAATGTCCAGCAGGTATATACCAAACATTACCTCTTGCTTTCCATTCATTTCTAACCCTGTTTGTTTCCACAAATTCAAGATTATCACCTTTTTTTCTTTCAAGTTGTCTAATCTTTGAACCCGCTGCACCAACAGCCTTTTCATCCTTTATTGCATTAAATGTTTTTGGCTTCCCTTTTGTAAAAACAAACATATACTCAAAGTTTTGCCAATATCTGCTTGCCATTGGAAATCTTCCGTGCCTATGGTAAATCATTGTATCGTGCAGTTTAAAGCCAACAATATTCTTAAAATGTAATGCTTGAATAAATGAAGTTCCGCTTTCAGTTCCATCTTTAGTTTCATCACCAACTATCCAAACCAAAGTCCCACCTACTTTTAGTATTCTGTATAATTCACTGGCAATATCTTCAAAAGGAAAAGAAAATCCATTATACTTTCTCAGCCCATCATAAGGCGGTGATGTCACTACCAAGTCCACAAAGTTATCAGGCATCTTTGCCATTGTTTCTAAATTGCTTTCATTGTAATTCTTGTTTATATCAATCATATTTTTAAATTTTTCAAATTTATTTTTGCCATCGCTCAAAAAAGAAAAGAAAAAGTATCTCGTTTCAAATTGAACTTTCTGCTATTAAACCGCAACTACACATAACACGGGTTTGGCAAAATGGCTGTTCAGTAATTCTATCAATCATTTGTTTTTAATTTTAAAGTTTAGTAATTCTATTTAGCTTCGGGTTCAGCCACTTCGCCAAGCCCGAAAACGTTATGGCACATTAAAACGATGCCATAACATGGCATAAAACGACAATAAAAATTATTTGCCATCGCACCAATATTCAGGTTCATCTTCTTCCTCTAATGGACTCCAATCTTTTCTGTCCTGCTCCGTTTCAAACCAATGATACCAATATACGTCTTCAAGCGTGTTTTCATTCCAATCGCTTTCAATGTATAGTATCAGTTCCTTTTCAGTACCGTCCTTCATCTTGCACTTAAACATTCCTTCTTGTTCGGGTGATTCTTCTGTATATTTTTTCCAAGCCATCTCTTAAATAATTTTTACTGCGTTTATGCCCAACCGTTACAAGCAATGTTAAAGATTGACATCCCTCAAACGGTTTTTAGTTATTTCAATAGCCTTTGGATTAATGTCGCAACCTATAAAATTTCGGTTTAGTTCTTTACAAACTACTGCGGTTGTGCCACTACCTAAATAATAATCTGCAACCGTATCTCCTTCGTTTGAACTTGCTTTTATTATTCGTTCAATTAATGCTTTTGGCTTTTCTGTTTTATATAAAATTCCGTTTCTTCTCATTGGAATATCATTCCAAACATTACCTATCTTTTGTCCATCAACAAAATAAGTTTCTTGTACACCATTTTCATCTCTTGTAGGTACGTTTTTTCCATTTATTGTGCTTGTTTTCCATCTCTTACTTGGTTTATCAAGTTTTAAAAATTGATGATTAAAAACGTGTTTATTTTCTTTTGAGTAAAATAGTATTGAATCGTGATGTGAGTGAAATTTATTTGCTTTTGCTTTCAAACCAATTCCATAAGTCCATATTATCTCGCATTGAAACTTATCATATCCAAAAATTTCATCCATTAAACATCTAATCCAATGGTTAATTTTTGTATCCATTTGCAAATAAATACTTCCTGTTGGTTTTAACACTCGGTGCATTTCTTTTATTCGTGGTAAATAATGTGCTTCTATTTCGCTTCTAATAGGTTTTAAGTCTTGGTAATCGCCAAAGTTTCTACCAGTTCCATAAAGAATATCGCAGTAAATCAAATCTACACTTTCATCAGGTTGCGATTTTAAGAGTTCTAAATTATCTTGACAAAAAACACTGCTTGTAACAGCACATTGTGGCAATTGCGGGTTTTGGGTTTGTTTTTCCATTTTAGTTTTTAATTTAAAGATTAGTCTATTTTTGTATGGTCTGTTTTTTAATTCCGCAACTGACCACAATCTGCGAAACGTTAAAATTTTGATTTAGGATACAAAAAAAGCTAAAATTTACAACATATGCAAATTTTAGCCTGGAAAATCGTTCAAGTCGTTTGGTAAAACAATCTTGCAACTGTCGTTTTCAACAACAATATTGAATCTAACCACTCTTTTAGTAGCGATTATATTAGCATCATAGTTGAGTGTAATTATATCACCAACAACAGTTTGTGAATGTGGTTTTCCAATCTCATACCCAAATTTAAGGTCATTCTTATAAAAGTTAAGAATTACATCTTTACCAAATTGGTTGATGCTTTGACTCGAAGTAAATGCAAGCATATCTTCAAATTTTCCTTGCTTATAAAGAGTATTGAAAAAGTTACCAAAATCAGAACCCATAAAAACTGATGGATTTGAAAAATCCAATTTTGATGGTTCAAATTCTAATGAATCTACTTTTGGCAAATCATCTTTATGAACTTGTGCATCTGATTGAATCTTCTCAAGTTCCAATTCTGCTGGCGACTTACTTCCACAAGAGGAAAGTATTAAAATCGAAAAAACAAATATTAAATGTTTCATAGTATTTGGTTATACGCAAGAAGTTTTAAAATGTTTCAAACATTTTTGTTTTTATTTAACTGTTGCGTTTTTTCTCCAGAATTCAACAGATTTTTTATAAGTCTCCCTGATTTCATTCATTTCGGCCTTATATTTATCAAGAGCTTCCTTATAAGTTTTCATCAATTCACTTTCTTCTGGAAGGTCTGGTTTAACTGGCATAGAAGGATACTTCATACCGCTTCCACCAAACTCAATTGGCATATAGTTGCGAAGCATTGTCTCTGGCTTCATCGGCTCTTCCTTATAGTGCATTTGACCAAGAATAGCAACAACACCCCAATCAGCATCAAACGAAGCTGGTGGTTCTGCGCCAATTGCATCAATATCATTGGATGCGAGTTTTTTGTTATACATAGCCATAGACTCTTTGTCTATTTGCTCTTTGCTGTACAAAATAGACACAGTATATTCTGCTCTTGGTTTTTCAATCCCAGGAGGAAAGTCAAACCATCTTGAAAATACCGCAAGTTCATCATCTCTTCTGGATGAGTAATCTGTTCTCAAGAATCTATAGTTAGATTCAGTAATAGGGAGCGAGCCAGTTCTTGCATCTGTGATATTTTTCATCACAAGTAATTTACAAAATGGAGCATATCCATCAAAAATACCAACACGAAGAATATCTTTCTCCATATCAATCCACCTGTCCTCAGGTTTATCAAAATATAATTTAGAGAAAGTGTTAAGCCAATGCTCAAAATCTTTAGGTTCTACATTTAGAATTTTGGTCCCACCAAATTCTGGGTCAAAATGTCTAAGACCAAAATCAGTAATTTTAATTGTTCCGAGTAGTGTCTGCTCTTTCATATTGAGTTTGCTTAGTTTTTTCTTGCTCTATCTTGAGTTGCATTTCAAGTTTTTCTTTTTCGCCATCTTGATATGCACCAATTGATAGTGCGATTGCGCCTCCTATAAAAAATATGACTACCGCCACACCTAAAAGGTCTATTTCAAAATTCCATCCTTGATTTCTGCTCATAGTTGCAAATGTATAAAAATAAAAAAGGGGAACCAAAATTTGGTTCCCCCCTTATACGTCATAAAACTTTAAATGTTTCAATAATCGAAACATTAATTAATGGATGAGGTAAACTGAGCCTTTTTCCTCATCACATGTTAAATACTGTAATATTCTTCTGCTAAATCAGTTCTTGGAATTACTACATTTACAAAAGCCACAAAAGTAGATTTATTTCTACCCCTAATTTCTATCATATCATAAGCTTCATTCATCATAGTTGAATACATACCATAACATGAATAGCCCATAAAATCATCATCAAATTCTGCTGATGGATTGTCAGTATCAATTTTATACACTTTCATATCATCAACCTTTACCTCACACGGTATAACGTATTTACCATGATATTTAGCCTCCCTAATATCATTTGTTAAAAATAACATGCCTTCTGGCAAATCACAATTAAAAGTTAATTCGTTGCCAGATTCTTGATTGGGGTCATAATCATCAAGCAATTCAAATTCGCTTGGGTGTACATTGGTGCCATGAAACAAAAAACCTTTAAACTTTGTGTTTTTAACAACAAGTGGTTTATTAGAAACAAAATCCTCAATTGATTCTTTAATAACCTTTGCAACCTCTTCTCTTATGATTCTTCTAATATCCATCAATAATAAATATCTATAAATTTCCAGTTTTTAATTTTTCTACATATTTATAAATGTGATAACAAGTTATAACAAACGAAAATGAAAAAACAAGGATACATAAGAATTAGAATTGAATCTGAACTCAAAAAAAAATATCAAAAACATTGTGACGATAATGGGCTTTCTCTTTCTAAAAGACTTAGACTTTTTATAGAAAAAGACATATCTGGAGATTTAGAAATTAAAAAATAATCAAATGCCTAAGCAAAAATTAACAACACAAAATTTTATCTCCAGAGCTATTAATGCACATGGAAATAAATACGACTACTCCAAAGTAGAATATATTCAATCTAAGTCAAAAGTTAAAATAATTTGCTCAGAACATGGAGAGTTTGAACAGGCTCCGATAGAACACCTGAGAGGCAAGGGGTGCAAGCGCTGTAGTGGAAACACAAGATTGACTACAAACAAATTCATAAAAATATCTAAATCCATACATGGAGATAAATATGATTATACGAACACTGTGTATAAAAATAATAAATCAAAAGTATCAATAATTTGCGAAGAGCATGGAGAATTTAAACAAAGACCAGACTCACATGTTAGTGGAAGGGGTTGTATTAAATGCAGTGGTAGATGTCAATTAACAACTGAAGAATTTATAGACAAAGCTTTTGAGGTGCATGGTGAAACTTACGATTACTCCAAGGTTAATTATTACAAAACAGATAATAAGGTTGAAATTATATGCTCCAGCCATGGTTCATTCATGCAAACCCCAAATCATCACCTACTTGGTTCTGGGTGCCCTACTTGCAATTTATCAAAAGGAGAGTTATTAATTTCTAAAATCCTGAAAGAGCATGGTATAAATTATGAATCTCAAAAAACATTTGCAGGATGCAAAGACAAAAGATTGCTCCATTTTGACTTCTATTTGCCAGAACACAATCTTTGCATTGAGTATGATGGAGAGCAACACTTTAAATCTTTCAACTATTTTGGTGGAGCTCTAAAATTAGAAAAAACCAAAAATAGAGATAAAATAAAAACCGAATACTGTCATAAAAACAATATTCGGCTTCTAAGAATAAGATATGATGATGACGCTGAGCCCATCGTCATAAAAGAACTTAATTTATAAGATACACATATCCAAGTTCTTCATCATACTCTAAGTATTGAGGAGCTTTAAATAGATTTGGTCCTGGATAGTTACTTGTCGTTGCCGACACATATAACTCAACCACTTCATTTTTGGTGTTTTGTACTTTACAATACCATCCGTCCCTAAGTCGCTTAGCGTCCTCTAAAGCTTTTAACTGAAAATTGTATCCTCTTTCGCATTCATAAAATGTTTCTCCTTTTTTAACGTTACACAATTCGAGGTAGTAGTCTACCCAGTTCTCGCCCAAATCGCATTCTTCGGGCTTCATAAATCCTGCGTGTTTCATAATTAAAATTTTTATTGTTTTTCAAAGAACTTGTATAACTTTTTATACAATTATAAATAGATTATGAAAATGAAAAGTGGGGTAAAAACTCGCTAAATGTTAATAAAAAAAGGCACTTTTTTAATGCCTTTTTTGGTGATATAAGTATATGATTATCAACTAATTATTAAGCTGATGCGTCAACTTCACTTTTGTTAAATAACAGTTCATTGTAAAGTGTTGTTTGATTGGTCATTACAAATTTAATATTCTCATAAATTGGTTCTTGTGAAGGAAAATTTCTCCTGGATTCCTTTAGCATTGGAACTGTGAAATCCATTGTTTCCTTAAGATAACCTTTTTGTTTCTCTGGAGAGAATCCACCAATCATCGTGAGCAGATTGTGAACTCTGTCAAATCCTTTTGCGAGAGAAGCAATTGGACACTTTGGAAATCTGCTGTAATAAACATCATTTGGAATTTTAATTCCATTTTCAATCTTCGACATTACTCTAACTGCATCCGCAATCTGAGTTCCAAACTCTGCTACAAGCATTTCATAAGTAACATCGTAGTCTTCCATCACATCGTGAAGAAAAATAACTGCAAGAACCGCCTCTGGGTGGAGCATGTATCTCTCCATCGTTCTTGCATAGCAAGCTTGACTTACTTGATGGGAGAATTCTGGCTGACCATCTTTTCTGGTCCCAATATGATACCTTTCAGCAAAATTCATTGCCTTAATAGCAATGTGAAATCCTCTTCCCTCCATCCATGAGCGGATGGCGATTTTCATCTTTGTGTAGTCTTGCTTAATCATAATGCTTTATCTTATTTTACGATTATAAATTTAAAATGTTACTTAACACTTAAATATTCATAACCATACCACTTATACTTATTGTAGTCAATCAGCGTTGCTGGCACCCAGGTCTTTGTCCAATGCTCATCGGTTTTGAATACTTTCCCAGACTATTTCATCTATGATTGTTCTTCCTAAAACAACAATATTCTGCTCATATACTTCAACATAAACAGATATTTTTAAATTATTTTGCTCTAAAAATCTATCAATAATCATTTGACACTCTTGTATATTAGATTGAGTTAATTGTTTATATTCAAATTCTTTCAATTTATCATGGATGCTTTTAAAATTTTCTTTTAACTGAGAGTATCGCTCACTAAGTGAATCAATTCTTTCTTTTATAACCAAGTCTCTATTAATCATCGCTTTTTTAATTTAATACAAATTTACAAAAAATTTTATAAACCACTGCTTATATGTATAAAAATGTTTTTTTCTGAATATTTATAACAAATTATTGTTATGAAATACCCTAAAATATTAGAACATAAATGCAAAATCTGTAACGGAGATATAATTGCCAATAGAAGCAGAGACTTAAATAAAGAATTTTGTGGCCCAGCTTGTGTTGGAAAATTTTATAGAACAAAAGAAAAAGAATACACTAACTGTCTAACTTGTAATAAAGAATTTGAAAAAACATGTAAAACTCAAAATATATATTGTTCAACTGAGTGTTACCACAAATCTCAATCAATAGTACACAAAAGAAACTGTAAAAAATGTGGTGAAGAATTTACACTTAAAAACATAGCTGACGAAAAGAGGGGTAAAGGAAAATACTGCTCTATTGAATGTAGTACAAGGAAATATGAGTTTAATGAAACTTTTTTTAAAAAAATAGACACAGAAGAAAAGGCATATTGGCTTGGGTTTATTTATGCTGATGGTTGTTTGGATGCAAGAAATGAACTAAGACTTCATGTATCTAAAAAAGATAAAACTCACATTCAAAAATTTAAAAAACAAATAAATTCAAATCATCCAATACATAACTGTCAACTAAATACAATATCACTCAATATCTGCAGCAAAAAAATGGCTTCATACCTAAAAAAATTAGGAGTAATTCCAGCAAAAACATTTATTTTAGAATATCCTAAAATACCTAAAAAATTCAATAATCACTTTATCAGGGGAGTGTTTGATGGGGATGGTTGTATCTACAAAAGAAAAGATGGCATTAAAACTTGGTCCATTTATACTGCTTCTGAAAAATTTAAAAACCAGTTAATTAACATTATAAATTCGGAAACTGGAATTAATGTTTTCTCATATAAACAAGGTAATGGATATACTTTAAGAATCTTTAGAAAAAATGATATACCACTTATTGGTGAATATATGTACAAAAATTCTACAATATTTTTAGAAAGGAAAAAGGAAAAATTTTAAACCTTATTATTGCTTATATAAAAATAAGAATCCCACCTGTACTTACTATAATCAACTAATTCTGCTTCTTTCCATGTTTTAGTCCAGTGTTTATCATCAGTTTTTACATGCCCAGGGCGCACCAACTTAAACAAATTATTGAATTCATTTTCCTGCACATCAAGTACTCCTGCATTTCTGCTTCCATACCCATCTATATTTCTGATAACAAATCCTTCTGAGGCATCTGCCCCAGTCTTAGGGTCATATCCACCAAGAAGCCCTGGTGTATTGATGCTTTCATTCCAAGGCATTCCAAGATTAGCTGTGAGCCAATCTGCAAGAATCTTATTCTCATCAACACCCTCTTTTCCTTTAATAAATTCTTTAAGCTGAATCTTCACTGGAATCTCAGGGACAGTTGGAAAATCGAACACCTCTGCGTACCACTTGACTTCTTCCCAGGAGAGCCATTTTCCTTTTTCTCGGACAGCAAACATGTAGTAATATGACTCAAGATTTTTATAAGCAACAGAGTGAATACCGTACATATTCTCACCGAACAATTCAATATCACCAAGGTCATTCTTGATTAACTCCCAACGCTCACGCATTGGCTTATCCCATGGATGTGCTGTCGGAGCAACGTGACTTCTGGCAAATACACCATCTTTCTTGAAACAATTATTTTGACCATCGAGTTTTTCAGTAATAATAAGTGAAGGCATTTCAGCAAATACCTTTACATAACCATTAGGCATGAAGCGGTCATCAGAAGTCGTTCCAAGCGAAATCTGTGCATGCAAACATCTACCATATTTATCCGAATCACTCATTAATTTTTCAATCGGTTAACATAATCAACCATCTTATCATAAGCTTCTTCAAATGAAGAATCAAACTTTATAAAATAAGAATTCATATTTCCACCGCAGTCATAATCCTGGTCAATCTCAATACCATCTTCGCAAATGTAAATGAAAATATCTGTACCATTTCCATTTTCATATTTTTTGTAGCAACCATAATTATTTAACCCTTCTCTTCTTTCAGAGTAAGAATTATTTTCATCCCTCCACTCAAACCCTTCTCTTAATAAATGACTAACTGATTCTTCTGTAAAAAAAGAATTCTTAAATGGACATCCTTGTGGTATTTTTGTATTCAAACTTTTCATCTCTTATAACCTTGTTGATACATCTCATATGCTCTTTTAGCATATAGATAATCATATTTATCAATGCATCTATATAAATTTGTACGAAGAACATTCATGTTATATTTAAAATGCTCCTCAATACCTCTTGTATCATCATCAATAATGAGAAAATATTCAACCTCACTATGTTCATCCAACCAATGTTGAATTTCGCTGGCCCTTCCAGTATCAAGCTCTGGAGTTAAATCAATAACTTCTGCTTTAATTCCTCTTTTTTCAAAAAGTTCAATAAAATCACTGACACCTCTTGTTTTTCTCCAGGTAGAACTTATAACGACTTTAGCATCGAGCATTCTCACTATCTCATTGAGATATTTTACTGCCTCTTTATTAAATGGTCTTTCACCGTCCTTGTCTCTTTTTTTCATTTTGAGCCAAGAACAAAGAACTCCATCAATATCTAAAAAGATTATATTCATTATACGCAAATATAATGAAAATGTTTTATATTTTTAGAAAAGTATATAGAAATATTTAGAGTCTTGATGCTGGTCTCTTAATGTCCCAATGCTTCGGCATATACTTCGGCTTAGCGTGTTCAATGAAGTGCTCTCTCCACATCTCCACAAACTCCTGAATTGCCTTATCGCCTTGCAAAATTAGTTTTTCAACCACTATTTCACCATGGCTCTTCATTTTTCTGGCTTCTTCATAGTCTATGCCAACCAGGTAGTCAATTGTTTCTTGAGTAACTTCTTTGTTGCCAGTATAATCAGAGATTCTTTTTTTCAAGAGCTCCACATTTGCTTCGGGCATTTTATTTTCATGGTTTTTAAGAGCAAATGCTGACTTTATTGCATAAAATAAATCATGATTAACTGTTGTTCTACCATCAATCGGAGCATCATACATCTTAGCAATCTTTAGCTTTAGCTTATCAGCCTCCCTTTCGTATTCATAATGTTTTTCATCCAATATAGGAACCACATCATGTGAATTCGCTGACTTATACTCATCTGGAAGATACGCTCTGTAGCAATATGGAGTTATATGATGCTTAGTTAGCCTCTTCAAATTTTTACTACCAGTTATAACGCATCTGTTTTCTTTTTTTGACAGGGAGTACTTATCCCCCTTATTGCCTTCACTTTTAGGTTCAAATAGAAGCTGAACTCTTTTTCCGTTTGGCTTGATAAAAAACAAGGTCATCAAAAAGTTGAGAACTGGATTAATGTGTCTAATCTCCTTGGCAAGAGCTTCTCCAGTCTCATCATCAACATGCTCAAGATACCAATTAGCCTTTTTTTCAACACAAAGAAACATCAAATTTCCGCTCGGTGAGTAAACTCTACAATTTCCGTAAATTTCATTCTTCCTTAAGTTATCTTCGCTATTTCTTGTCCAGTGTCTGGTATCCTTACTTGTAGTTCTTTCTCGTTTGTTTATTTTTTTTATGTCACGCTTGTTCATACCGCAATTATACGCAAAAAAACATTTTGCGTTTCAAGTGTTAAAAACTTTTGTGTATTAAGATAGACTTTCCTCGTCTGGGAACATTTGCGGACCACCACTTGAGCTTATATTCAATGTGGTTCCACCATCTTCTTTTTCCTGTGGAAATTTATTAGTGATTCCTGGCTTTGCTCCTGGATTTGAATTTATAGATAGGTCGATTTCTTCAATATTATCACCAACCTTTTTAATCATCACTGGATTGCCTCCAGACTCTCCAAAAACAGTAAATCCAAATTGCTTATACCAATCAACAAGGTCGAAACCTTCTCTTTGCTCTTCACCAAGGTCTGCAATCAATATAACATAGGAACAATGGCTACACTCCTCCAGGAAGTTGTTCATTAGGTCGAGACCGAATCCTTGTCCCTGATATTCTGGGTTAACATTTATATTCTTAAGAATTCCTATTGGGAACAACTCTTTATCTGATATTGAATCCAAATTTGGTTGAACTCTTTCAGATTCAATCCAATTGTTTATATGTTCTCTATCAAAGTGAACTACGCCAAAAATACTACCCTCATCATAGTCAATTTGTATAACTTCTGGTGGTGGATTAAGTACCTTCTTAATTTCTTCTCGTATAATTCTTCTAATATCCATTATAAAAGCCAATCTGCATTACCGTCATATCTGATGAGGTCTCCGTTAAAATATTTCTGAAGCATTTCTTTATGGTCAACAAAAGGAACTTCGGGCATTGGTCTGGCCATACCATCATTCTCAATATATTGTTCCTTAAATTGGTCATATCGAGGACTACCTGGCTTTACCCAAGAAAATTCTTGTTCATCCCAATACCACTTATCAGATGCAAGACCAAATAAATCAATCGTAGTTCTATGACAATTTTGTGATTCCGTTAAATCAACGTGCTCAGAAATTCTAAAATTACATTCAAATAATTTATTGAAGCTCTTGAGTAAAACTTTCACCTTTCTGAAAGTATGATTTTCCATATTGAATGTCTCACCTTCCATAAGAATTGGCTCCTGGTCAATTTGAACTTGTCCTCTATGATTAATTTTTATATCCTTTGGATTTATCTCACAAAACAAATACATCATGAGAGATGTCTTAAGTCCCTCATAATATTTTTCTCTACTATTATAATGACCTTTCTTATCAAGGAGCATATTCTTCATAGCCGCCTTCTCCATGGTTTTCTTATAGGCTTGAGTAACATTGTCTTGGTTTGGATAGGTTGTCCTGTTTGCTCTAACTGGAGCTCTATTTAACTCTGCAGTACTCATTACATCATCAACTGTCACTGGCTTGTTGCCAAGTCTAAATGGAGAATCTGGTCTTAATTCAAATACAGCCTCTGACATTGGGTCATAGGTGTTGTATGTATTTAAGATTGACTTAACGTTTTTCTCAGGTATGCCAAGAAACTTGGATGCATTCTTTATATCTGATTCTGTAATTGAATTGGGGTCAACATTACAAAGGTCGTCAAGATAGTATTTTTGATTGTTACTAAATTTCCACTTTAAGTGGTCAAATTGCTTTGGAAGTGGTTTTTGATTTTCACTTATTAACTTAGTTCCAAAACTTTCATCTATCTGCCTAAGTTTCCCCCATCCATCTTTTTTCTCAATCTCCCTGATATACCCTTTAGTATCGAATGGTTCAATTTGAATCCAATTGGTTATATCATTACTATCCTTCGGGTCTTTCTTAAATGAAAATGTAATATGTGGATGTTCGTTCTTTGAGTACATACCAACAACTCCAAAAGCGATAGCTTCATCAGATACTCCTACAGAAACAATTTTTAAATTAACCTTGGAACCGATTGCTCCAGCCATTTGTTGACCAAGACCCAGGGGGCCTTTAATTATAGTCATGTGATAATCATTTGGACTTAACCAATCCTTTGGAATTGGTATATTAAGATTTCTCAGTGCTTCAAATGATTGTTGTTCGAATTTATCAATATCATCACCCTCAATTACAACAGCTGTGTAATCTACTGGTGAGGATTTTTTTCCATGAATGTCGGTGTAAATAATGTCCTCAAGTTCTTCTCTTATTATTTTCCTTATGTCCATTATTATTCATCTGAGGTACCAAAGTCCATTACAAACAATGTTCCAGTTGGAGTGTCCATTGTTTTTTTATTTACAATTTTATCAGTAACTCCAGATTCATTAACTTGTCCGCTAACTACTTTTATGAATTTCTCTCTTGTTCTATCGTCTTTGATGTATTTAGTTAATCTTAACAATTCCTGTCTAACTTCGTCATCCATCATAACCAAATTATAATCACCACTTTCATAATCATCAAGACCTTTTCCAATAGCAATTGAATCAAGATTATCATTTATATAATTTTCAATAACTTCATCAGTTATTTCCCAATCTCCATAATCTATTATTGGGTCTCCATCCTCATCACGTCCTGCATAAGACTCTTCTCTATCAGCATATGGTTCTAAGTCACTTTTATCAACAGAGTCAATATAGAATACATACACATTTCCAGCAGCATCTTTTAAAAATGAAAATTCATTATCAGTCCAAACTACTCTATATTTAATCACACTGGCCTTATCTCCTTCTCTTGTATTATCAACCTGATTCCATGGAGCACTTGGGTCATTTGCAGCACCAAGTGGATAGTTTTCAGAAAATATCTTTCCAATTTCTTCTCTTATTATTTGTCTAATATCCATTACTTACCAATTTTAATTTCTCCAATTCTATTAGCAACTTCATTTTTGATTTCTGGAGTTAAGTTATCAAAATATTCCTCAATTGCATCGTTTATATGAATTATAGCTTCTCCTATATGTTTGTCAACAGAAGGGTTTGTTCCACTAAGTGAATGTTGGTCTATCAATCTATTTGCAGAAGTTTGTAAATCCTGTATAAAAGATAATGCTGATGAAATTTCCGCTTCCAACATTTCAAAATCTTGTCTATTCTGATGTTCTACTTCGGCTGCAGCATAATTAAAATCCTGCTCAAATATCTTATTAATTTCTTCTCTAACTATTTCATTAAGATTTATAGTTCCAATACCATCAAGAGTCTGAAGTGGACCCTTTGGAAGTTCATTATAGAATCTGTTTATTATTCCAGCAACCTCCGATGGAAAACCTATAAATCCAGGAGGGTAAGGTGTTCCTTCTGTGTTTTTAATTGGAAAATCAGCAATCCACAACTTAACCCCATCTCCATTAGGAGCTACAAAAAATCTCTTTCCTGCAATATCTATCTTGGCATAGTTACCATTATGGTCCAAAAATGTGTTAATTATTTTAAATGGAACTTCTGTACCACTAAGGGTTGTTTCTAAAATCCTTAAGGCAGCCTTAAAAGAATCTTCTATTTCCTTTCTATTATCCATACTGGTAGACTTTATAATAAATAGGATAAAAAATTGCTATACAACCCAATTTCTACTTACAACTATTAACAAAAAAGAGGCTCGAACTTAATCAAACCTCTTTTATCAGCACGCCTGGCAGGGCTCAAACCTGCAACCCTCGGTTTTGGAGACCGATACTCTATCAATTGAGCTACAGACGTATATTTATTTCTTATTTACTTCATATCCATTAAAAATCAAAATCTTCTTACACCAATCAATCAACTCATCTGTAGTCAAATCCCCCTTCATTTGATTTACAATCTTATGAGTTATTCCAAGATTACTAAAACCATTACTACCGCCTCTACTTGCTGGAGTTATATGGTCTAATTGATAATTAGTATCAAATAGATTTATTTCTTCTCCAGATAAATAACAAAATGTATTTTCTCCATATTTTTCTACTACATCTTCCCAAGTAAAAGTAGTTTCAATATTTTTATCAACACTCTTTTTTACACTATTATCTCTTTTTTGAAACTTTCTAATACTCTCCACAACATCTTTTCTATTTTTAGAATCTTTTATTGTGTCAGAAGCTTCACTTTTCTGTTTGTACTTAAACCTATCAGTCTTAGCCAATAAAACATTTTGCCTTCTTTTATTCTGCCTGTTCTTTGTTTTATCCTTTTGGCCATTTCCACAATGATAAGCTATAGTACTTTTTGAGCATCCAAGTAATTTTTGTATTTCATTATAACTCTTACCTTCAATTCTCAATTTTAAAATATCTTCCTTCATAAAATTCTTTAACAATAAATATTAAAGAATTTTAAAAGTTCGATACTTTTATTAAAAGTTTCGCACAGGTGGCCGCAATCGAAGCGACTCGTAGAAGTTTTGGAGACCTTACCGACACCAAGCCTGTCACCTGTGTATATTTTATGTAGTCTCGCCCAGAGTCGAACTGGAATCAAGAGTTTAGGAAACTCCTATTCTATCCATTGAACTACGAGACCAAATTTTGATTAGTCTAAGTGGTTTTATGATGCCAACCAAAAATGCATCCTCATAACGGATTACCACAATCCTTTTTATTCTCCTTCTGGCCTGCTTTCATTTCCTGAAAGAAAACCTTTAATCCAATATTCCGCTTCTATAGATTTTCCTTCAATCTCAGAATCAGACACACAAAAACTTTGCCCCTTTACAGGACACCAGGCATACATTCTTCCTGGATGGGTGTGTGGATTTCCTAATAAAAAATGCTCACCAGAACAATTCTTATGAAAAAACCACAGCTTTTCATCATATTTTATTTCTTCCATTATACTTTAATTAAACCAGCATGTATTTCTCTGTGGCAATTTGCACAAACTAAAATACACTTATCTAACTCTATTTTTATACTTTCATTAAAACTTCTACTTGTAGATTTTTTAATTTCAAATTCTTTTTCATTCGGGTCAATATGATGAAATTCTAAAGCAGAATTACACTTATTATAACCACAACACCTACAACTTCCTCCCTTGTACTCAATACATTTTTGTTTAAAATCTTTTTGCCTATCTTTAGTTTGTTCTCCTGTGCATGATTTACAATACACTGAAGCCCCAACCCTTCCTCTTCTATTATAAAATTCTTCCAAAACCTTTTCTTCTCTACATTTTGGACAAATTCTAAATTCTGTTTGTGTTCTAAAAGTTTCTAATTCAAATTTTTTAAGCCAATATACAACTGTAGTTTGACTTTTATTTAATTCTGTTGCAATTTGTCTGGTTGTCATTTTTTTATCAACCAAACTCTTTAAATATTCTTTTTCCATATTAATAAATATGGATAAAAATATTTTTTTAATCCAAAAGAACTATTTGTATCTCCAAAGGGACTCGAACCCCTACGAACTCTTTAGAAGAGAGTTATGCTATCCAATTATATCATGGAGACATTTGTGACCCTGAGAGGATTCGAACCTCTGACCGACAGATTAGAAATCTGTTGCTCTGTCCAACTGAGCTACAGGGCCAAAATTTATTCTTCAAAATCTACAGTCACATAAAACTTGACTATCGACTTTTCCTTGAGAATTTTCAACTTGGGATTTTCATATCCTCTGTCAATAGCTCTCAATTTATATTTATCATAAGCGGCATCAAAGTCTTCATCAACTTTTTTGCTCTTCATCTTTCCTAAGTATATCATTCTCTCCATACTTGCTTTTTTTGCGGAGGCGGTGAGGCTCGAACTCACGCATCCCTTTCGGGACCTACTCGCTTTCCAAGCGAGCCCCTTAGACCACTTGGGTACGCCTCCAAATAAAGTTGAGCAGCTTTCAGTTCAAACTTTTTAAGCTTCCACTCTTTCCCGTCTTTCGACTCGGTGTGCTCACTCAACTTTGCGGAGAGAGAGGGATTCGAACCCTCGGTACGGTTTTACCCGTACAACAGCTTAGCAGGCTGCCCCAATCGGCCTCTCTGGCACCTCTCCATATTATTTATTCCAAGCTTTTTCTATGTCCAAATAATCTTCTGCATAATGAACAGTTTTTTGTTTTTGTTTAACATCAACTCTTAATGTTAATGTTTTTTTATCTTTAAAGTCCTTAGAAGATACATAATAAACCTTTTTATTATCAGGACAATATACGGCCCATATATCTATTTTATCAATTTCTACTGGAACTTTTTTTCCATTTACCACAGTTTCTGTCGGTATTTCTATTTTCCCCTTAAAAATTGACCTATACTTTATTTGCACCCTTTTTAAATTCATTTCTTTATCAGACACAACTAAGTCTACACAGTTTATATCTGAAAGTGGTAAAAATAAAAAATAATCATTATTACTAAGGTCTGCAATCACATTTGCAAGACCTTTGTTTCCTTTTTTACTTGTTTGACTCATAACTTTTTTTATTATAAATAGTAATAAAAAAGTTGAGTCAACCATTACCTTTTAATTTCAAAGAACTTTTGCACGGGTGCAGAAGATTCGAACTTCGCTCACTTTAGGGGAGCGACCCCCAAGTTTCCTTTGCTGCATGCATTCAGCAACAAACCCCGTATATGCAGAGGAAGAGGGATTCGAACCCCCGAAACCCTTGCGGGTTTTCCAGTTTTCAAGACTGGTGCCATCAACCACTCGGCCATTCCTCTAATTATTCTTGCGGAGAAGAGGGGATTCGAACCCAACTACGTCCCGAAGGACCTTCCGTTTTCAAGACGGCTGCCGCTACCCTGCACTTCTTTCGGCTTACCTCTCCGTGTCAAAACAAAAAACCCTGACTCGTTAGAACCAGGGTTTCAAATATCTTTATGAATAACAAGTATTACACAAATAGACAAACCAAGGTCCCTTCGAGAGTATTTCTCGAACTCCATCTACTTGACCATCTGTTTGTGTTAACTGTTTTCATTTATTCTAAATATTCCAAAAAAATTAATCTTCTTCTTTTTCTTCTTTTTTAGGATTTTTCTTTCCTTTTTTACCTTTTTCGTTAGCTTTCAGCTGCTTAAACCAGCCATCGAGAGCCTCCAGTTTTTGATGTACGCTTGTTTTTGACATTAGTTATCTTGTTTATATACGCAAATCTATAACAAATGTTTCAAACAATCAAGAATTTTTTTTATTTTTTTTTATGGTGGCCATTGTACCGAACCATTCAGCCCTTGATATATCTATAAAAAACGTTGGATTGTTATCGTAAAAAGTTTTTATTGTCTGGCATATTTCGAATTCTTCTCGGTCTGAAAAATAAGCCATTGCTTCCTCTACAATAAAAGTAGGAGTTAGTTCATCAGCTATTCTCTTACTGGTATCTTTGGCCACACTTGCTACACAATTGTAGAACAATATATCTTCTGCTTCAATATCTGATTTACCTCGAATTCTCATAAACTAACAATAAACTGTGGGCCTATTATTGCACACTACACCCTCATTATTTTCGAACATTAATTTTTGTCTCTCTTCAGGTGATGTTTTTAAATCTTCTTTAATCAATTTATCTACATCCAAATTATGGAATCTATCTGGAGTAACTTTATTAAATACCAGATTTAGATGGTCTTGAATTGTTTGGACTTGCTCTGCAGTCATACCTTTTTTAAGCATCCCTGGATTCATCTCCAAAGCCCCTTGTAACCAATACGCAAATTCTTCTGCTTTCATACTTTTCTTAAATAATGTTCCCCAGTAATCGGATTAACTCCAACTGCTCCAGCTGTGCATGTACTTGGTGGCCAAATAGGAAAATTTGGGTATCCTATTGGATATTCCACCTTTACTATCTTATAGTTTATATAATCATCTGGCATACTTCTTAGTGCATCATCCAAATCCTGCCCAAACAGTGTTATAATAGTATCAAATTGAATTGATGAAGTTCCAGTTCCATGTATATACAATAGAGAACTGGGCTTCATAAGCCATACATTAAAACTATATAATACGTTTTCCATACTTATAAATAATTGAAATTTTCAATTAGATTGCACTTATTTGTAACTTTATTTATTAACTTTTCTCTTAATATATTTTATCAGGAGGGATTGCATATAATTTATTCGCCAAAGACTTCTCGTCATTTCTCTTCTTCTCTTCTTCGCCAATTTTGTTTGATAGGATGGCTTTAAATTCGTGGTAATTGTCCTTAGTTTTTATTTCAACTGGAGAACCATATTTATTAACAAATTCTTGTATCTTATCAGCTTCCATTCTTGAGTTTAATGACAAGTACTCAGCTATCTTAAGTAGCAAGTACTTCTCCCCCTCAAGTATACTACTACACTTAGCCTCCATTTGCTTTATTATGTTTTCAGCAAAGTCATCCATTGTATCTACCTTAGAAGAATTCCAATTATAATTTGTGTTTGGACTCTTATGTCCATAGAACATTGGAGCTCCTCCGAGCATTCCATAAGACTTAGCCATATCAAGAGCCATATGAGTAGCTCTTTCAAAATCGCCACCTGTTCCATCTGATATTTTATTTGGACCGAATATTAACTTCTCTGCAACATATCCACCGAGCGATATAATTATGTCCTTTTGATAAAAATCTTTCGTGCCAATGGAAGTGTTTGGAATTTCTACTGCACAATGTCCCTCTGACATATTAGCTGTTCTACTTACAATTTCTGTAGGAAGAATGTTTGCTCCATAAATAGCGGCTACAGCATGTCCAGCCTCATGCACGGCTACCTGTGCTTGTAACTCGCTTCCATCACTCTGTCTTAGGTTCTCTATTTTCAATCTAACTGAATACCCTTTTTTAAAGAGTATGTTTTTATTTTCAAAAAACTTAATGACGTGCTTTTTATTTGAAAACTTCCACTCAATTGAGTCAACTGATTTTTCACTTTCAAGAATATCTTTTACAATTTTTCCAACATAAGACTGAATCAGCGAAGTAATCGTTGTAAAAACTGGACGTGCTCCCTGTGTAGGAAATACGCCCTCTTTATAAATTATATCACCTATTGACTTGTGGAAATTAATAACAAAATTAAATTTATTTTTAACCTCAACTCTAACTTTTTCAAGTTCAAGAGAAATAAGAGCCTTATAAACTTTCGAGCTAAATGCTGGATATATTATATGACTATTTCCAAGGCGAGCTATTTGTTCTGCTCTGAATCTTTTTTGAAGTGAAGACTTGATTTGCGGAAGAGTTATTTTAAGTGAATGCTTATAAAACCTGTCTGCATCTGAATCTGGGTCAACATTCTTAGCCATTCTGTATGCCTCATCAATATTTCCAATTACAAATATGCATGAAGTAGAGTAATCGTATTCTATTGGCTTGAATGCTCTATTGAGAGTTTCATTTAAAAAAGTAATAGTTTCCTCGTGGTCTAAATTTTTTAAGTGCTCCATCAGTTCTCTATCAGTAATAAACCTGTTTTCCCAAATTGAAGAAATATACCAATAAAAATATGCTGGAACGAACAAATTCTCCAGCTCCTTATTTTCTGGTTCCTTTTTCTTTTTTTTAGAAGATTTGGTAGTTAATTCATCTTCTTCCTCTTCCTCTGTTGACTTAAAATATTTATCGTGATATTGCTTATTTTTGGTAATAATTCCTTTTTTGACTTCTACATTACCATTTTGGACACAATCTTCAAGTTTTAGAGTGAGTTGATAAATTTTTGTTCCATAATAAGATGATTGTAGTATAGAAATTTTACCACTGTCAAGTAAGTCCCACATAGCACGAAGCCCAGATTTCTCAAGCTCATGTCCATTCTCATCAATCGTTCTTCCAAGTTGGAATTCGTCAAAGATAAGACCCAGTTGATGTCTCTCCCTGTTCTTTAGTTTATCTGAAAATGAATATGAAAGTTTTGTGTTATCTTGAGAGGCGTAATCTCCTACATCAAATTTGTATAGATTATCCTTTAAGTCTATTAGTTCAAACAATCTTTTAATTAAAGATGTCTTACCAACACCAGTCATACCCCAAAGATTAATGATGGTCGGTCTTATCTGGCCATTAGGAAAAAGATACCAAGGCTCAATTAGGTCAATTACTTCATCAATAATATCATTAAGACCCACAAAGTCTTTTTTAAGTTGGACTTTGGCTTCTTCTAATATCTTTTTTCTATCGAAAAAATCTTTTTTCTCTTCTTGTGAAACTTTCATTTATTCTCACTTTAGTTGTCTCTTTGTAAAAGTAAGAATAATGAATCATTAAATCAAAAAATCCTGGATAAATTTATCCAGGATTTTCAAATTATTTAAGAACCCACTCGATATACTCCTCTTTTTCAATGGGCTCGAATTTTTCGCTTTTCAAAACTACATGACACTCACCTTGCATCATGGATTCCTTTTCTCCAGTAACTGGATTGAAGTACTTAGTTACATGATAGTGTCCTATAGGGTCTCCTTTATCTTGGATAATAATATAACCCCTATCCATGGTGGGCTTGACGTGTTTTTCAAAGAAATCTACTTTTGATTTTTCATCCCACTCTCTGGCTACTTTAGCTTCTTCTTCAACGTATTTCCAGAATTCCCTTTCTCTATCATCGCTTACATATGTGTAGTCAACTCTTATTGACTCTCTGATTTCATCCATATCACCACGACAATCCCATATTATATCATCTGGAGTTTTTGTATATATGTCAACCTTCATTCCTTTTGTTGACTTTACATACACACCATTTTCATCAATGTAGGCATATGGACCATCCCAATACCCCTCTTTTAACCACGCAAAATGAGGGGCTCCTCCATCAATTCTCACATAAGCCTCTCCACTTGGGTCGGCCTCCTGCAGCATTTTTATAAAATCTTTAGTTTTCATCTTTTAAAATTTTTACAATCTCAGATTCAATCTCAGATTTGTTTTGACTACTTGAGATAAAATTAGAAATTTTTTCAAATTTCTCTTTCATCTTTCTACTTTGCTTCACTGACTTGTGATTCTTGTACTGAGGAAAAACAGAATTCTTCATCATACCAAATTGATTTTTGGTTGTAACATTGATTTCTCTAACCTTAGCATAAACACTATCAATTTTTGAATCTTTTACGCTAAATGAAATTTCAACACAATGTTGCTTTCCATCAATTACTGCAGGCATAACCTTGTAGTAATTATCTTTGAACTCACTTTCCCAAACATTCTTCGTTTGAAATGTGTGCTTTGATGAACTCTTGAGGTAATCCATTACCATCTTGTTCAACTGTTCCTGTGTAGGAACTACCTTTACTCTTTTTTCTTTTTTCATTGTTTCCATTTTTTATGTTGTTTTTATTTTTACTTTTTATAATACCCGATATATCGGTAATTACTGTTCACTGCATGGTGGATGTCCAAACTTGTGAAAATATTTAAGTGGTCTCTTAAATTTTCCATTCACCCAAAATCCCCAATTACGTTTAGCCTTTCCAGTTAATAGGATTGTCCAACAACCACCTTCTGGAACCTCTACATAATGCTTGTGAGTTGCTTTTCTATATCGAATAGAACCCGCTTTCATAAGGTCCCTTCCATCTGGTGATACATCTATATAACTACCTTTAATCACCATGGTGATGAATGACCAACCGTGGTCGTGCATGTATCTCTTATCATCACTTCTCAAGAAGTGGTGTACTCGAAAGGCAAAGAAGTAGAAATTAAATACCCACCTATAGGCATATGGACATTCTTTTACTCCTAATGGCTCTTTCCATCTTAATTGAATTGGACTATATTTCTTGAATGGTTTCATTTTTCTAAGTTTATAAGAATTGTAGGCACAGTATTTCCATCCTCCACATAAGAATTATCTGGCAGTATAGTAATTGTGTAGCTCTTATCTTTGAGCCACTCTCTAAATTTAACTTGAAGTTCCGAGTTTTCAGTCATCCAAAACGGAGACATAATTGAAACAATCTTTCCCCTTGGCTTAACACACTCATACATCTTCATGACATGTTCGCAATCAACATTGTCTTTAAAGTTTGGCGCTCCAATAACTCGGTCATAAAGATACTTTGGCTTAAAGTCAAGAAAGTTACTCCAAATCACATTGAATCCTTTCTCCTTGAGTACTTTTTTGCACTCAGAGTTCAATTCAATACAATCCAACTCAATGTTTGAATTGTGTTTTAAAATACCTTCGGCCAAAAGACCAATTCCAGCAGATGGCTCAAGAACTTTGTGACCATCTTTAATGTCTGCAATCTACATGAACTTGTCGATTACAGGCTGTGTTGTTTCTCTTTTTGTTTTCATCTTTGTTTTATTTTGTCCTTGAGGCGTAGACTCGAACTACCGACCTCCACCACATCAGGGTGACGCTCTACCAACTGAGCTACTCAAGGTTGTTGTGGGAGAATCAGGCATCGAACCTGAGATTGGTGCCTGGATACACCTTTCTCCCTTTTGTGGCGAGAGATGGAATCAAACCACCGACCCTCATTGTTTTTCAACAATGCCGCTCTATCAACTGAGCTATCTCGCCTGGTGCAGTGGAGAGGACATTTAACCTCCGCTTTATAACTCAACGTCACTGCGTATTTAAAGAACGTTCTTGTGCGGGATGTGGGACTCGAACCCACGACCAAAGGTTTTAGAGACCTCTGCTCTGCCAACTGAGCTAATCCCACTCTTGTCCTTGCGGCTGGGACTCGAACCCACGACCTTCACTACATCTGAGTGACGCTCTGACCAACTGAGCTACGCAAGGATATGTGACAACACTCATCATGATGCCACGTTGTTTTTAATATTGTTAATATGAAAATTACTTACAGGGTCTTCAGAAATGCCCTGAGAATTTGCCCAAAGCTCGTAATAATCCTTAAGAGCAAGGCGCAAGTTGCTTGTTAGCCTACGAGCTTGGTCGCACGCTTCAATAGCAATAGAAGTAGCTTTGTAATTGAAATCTGGTTCACGGAATACGGATACAGCAATTCCTCTCTCACGGAGTTTATCCGCAAGCTTAAGTAGGGACTCTTCGTCCTCAATAGATAAACATGCTACGTATTGTGAATTTTCGTACCAGTCTTTAAACTGACTTGGGTACTCGACTGCGAAAAGAGACATCGCATGAGCCGATTGCGCAATTTGTGCGCCTGGGTGAATGTCACTAACTGTGACAATTCTAAGTTTTTCGTTATTTGAAATCTATTTTTTCATAACTCTAAAATCTTTTGTTCTTAATTTTTATTCAAAAGTGTTTGTACTAATATATACGCAAAGATAATTCATTTTGTTTCAAAAAAGCAAGAATTTTTTTCAAATTTTTTTTTAATGGATGTCTATTTGTTTGAAATATAGGTTTTTACATCTTCAATAATTTTTTCAACTTCTGCCTTAAATTCATTATCTGAATACATTTGAAAGAATGCTCTTATGGTATGTCCCTCAATTTTTTTGATTTCAAAATCATCTGGTCGGTCATCAAAAACATGATTTCCAGCAGCATTTGAAAGATTGTTATAATCAAGAGACATTGGATGTTTAAATGAATATGCGGCAAATGATTCGGCAGCAATTTCATCAGTTAATATCTTTTGAAATACTTTTTGTAGAAGAGGTGTTACTTCTTCCAAATCTTTTTTATTTGCACCTATTCCCACAAACCCTTATACGTTTATTAATCAGTTTTGTTTTCTGAATTTATAAAAAGTTTAATAATTAAGGCAATTATATGCGCAACAAGCCACCCAGTTCCAAGGTCGGCATAAACAATGTAATACATTATCAAGAGCCTCGGAAACATCAAGGTGCTAAGTGCGTCAAAAAAGAAAGGAACGTTATTAACTGGAATTCCGCCAGCAAGCCAAGCTATAAATAAAGATAGTCTTGGAAAAAATAAGCTAAAAAATAAAAGTGCTCCCATTATAATAATTGTTTTAATACAGCATTCCAATCAGGATACTGCAGTGTTCCAAAGTGTATATGTTCCCCAATAAAATCTCCAGCACCATACTTAGTTCTGTCATCAATCAAGTAGTGACCAAGATAATGTCCCTTGTGAAAAGATAGGTCCATTCTCTTGTCAAAAACCTTACCGAAGTTTTCTCTCATCCAAATTCTCTTATCTGTAAAACAACTTTCATTTCCCCAAGAAGGAGCTGAAAGAAAGTTTACTTCATACTTACCACAACCATCAAGTTCAAGTATAGCATCTTTTGCGCCTGGAAGTAATGGTAAGTCTCTATAAAAACCTGGAATGTGTCTATATTTTTTCTGGTCTGCAAATTCTCTAAATGTTAAACCCATTTCTTCGGCAACTTTTGTCGCCTTAGGTTCAAAGTCTGCAACAACACCATCCATATCAACCCACACAAGTTCTTTTCCATTATGAGCCTTTTTTATAGCTTGCATAATGCTATCAATCGTTTCTTTATCTAAATATTGCTTAATCATTTGCTTGTACTTTGCTCATTAAGTATTCAACAACTTCTGGCCATGTCTTATAATTTCCATTTTGACCAAAGTGCAAAAATTCTCCTCTAAATTCTCTCTGACCGTGAACATCCCAATCATCAACAAGATAATCTTCTTCACTACCAACTTCCTCTTTGTGACAAGCCTGAATCAACCTCTCAAGAACAAAAACACCTTCCTCATTTCCCATATGGTCAAGAACCCATTGCGCTTTCTCAGAATAGGAGTTGATGTTGAATATTGATGGTCTTGTAAGAAATCTCATTTCATAGTGCTCACCAAGAGTTTTCCAGGCTTCCATAAATCCTGGCTTAGGTTTCATATTTGAGAAAAAACCAATAATTGATTGTGGATATAAATACTGAGGATACCTATGCGCATACAAACTAAGCTGCGTGCTATAATCAACAGCAGTATCATCCATATCAATATATACTTTTGGTCTTTTCATTGCAATATGTACTGTATTTGCCCTTCTTCTTTGAGCTTGTTAAATTCACGTCTCCACAATCTTATTCCACAAGAACTATCTTTTAATTTCTTATGCAAATCAGAAGAAATTCTTACCGTGTTAAGATTATCATTTGGTCTTGAGTATTCGTGTGGTGTCTCATCTGGCATGCCATCCCAATATTCCTGCACAAATTTTTTGTAGTCTTCTTTATTCAAGTGAATAGATGCTCCATCTGGTCTTTGTCCCCAACCAGTCTCTGATTCAGTCCATGTTTCAAGAACTACAATTTTTTCCAAATCATCATCTTCATCTTCTTCCTCAAGTAAATCTAATTGCCATTGGTCCTTAGACTTTTCCCAAATAACAACGGTTACATCCTCTCCATTAAGTTCCTCTTCAATTATTTCGGAGATTACATCCCAATCTCCACCAGCAAGCCCTGCTCCAACAAGTGGAAGACCTATTCTTTGTCCATAGAAATTTTGCTTGATGAGTTTCATGCACTTTCTAATAGCTTCATAGTCTGCTTTGATGTCATCTGGAGCTCCTCTGTATTGCCATTGAGTGTATAAATTTAGAATCACCAACCCACTTGGTGTTGTCCAGCTTGAATATGTTCCAAGTTTTCCAGAATCACCATAAACCGTTCTCTTATCAGCAGCATAGGCCTCTGGCCATTTATTCTTAACACCAAGAGCTATTCCAGCCCCAAAAGTACAAAAAGCATTACAACCATGTGCTATAACATCATAATCCTTTTCAGCATCTCTTATCAAATCCCCTTTAACATACTTTATTGTTTTCATAATTTCATATAATTATTGATTTTCTTAATCAAACTCAAAAAATCTTTTTTTGATGTCTCCATAACAATCTTATCTTTTGTATTATATACCCACTTAATATTTGAATGTCTTTGTATATGTGAACTTGAATACACACAATATTCATCATTCCAAGGACAAACATAGTAAACAAGATTGCTATAGCCTGCATCACCAGGAAAAACTCCCTTGTTTTTAGGAGCCATCATTTCAGCGTGTTTTATTGCTTCATTCAGATTCACTAAAGTACAAATCTACAAAAAAAAAGGAAGCAATCATAGCTTCCTTAAATTTATTTTTAATCTCTCTCAATTGTTGAAATTCCTGGTGAAACAAATCTTGGTCCACAAATAGTCTCAACCAACATATAACCAATCTTATAGGGGTCTGCATTTGACGCTGGCCTTCTATCCTCAAGGTATCCCTTCTTCTTCTCATGAACTCCCTGAGGAATTCTGATGCTGGCACCCCTATCTGATACTCCATATTTAAAAGTGCTTATTGATGCTGTTTCATGAGTTCCAAGAAGTCTTTTGTCATTTCCAGTACCATAATTGTTAATGTGCTCCTCGTGTCTTTTTCCTAATTTTTCACAAGCATTAAGAATATGTTCATACCCATCTTCTTCTCTCATTTCAATAGTTGAAAAATTCACATGCATTCCAGAGCCATTCCAATCACCAGCCTTGGGCTTAGGTTCCAGGTCAACTACATATCCATACTTTTCGCTAACCCTATGAAGAAGCCATCTTGAAATCCATAGTTGGTCACAAATTTCAAGCCCATCTGTATCAGGCCCCCCAATCTGATATTCCCACTGACCAAGAAGAACTTCGGCATTTATTCCAGTGATGTCAAGTCCTGCTTCAATACACATTTCCATGTGTTTTTCCGCCATATCTCTTCCACCAACGTTCCAACTACCAACACCACAATAATATCTTCCTTGTGGGTCTGGATTCCCCCCTTCTGGCCATCCAAGAAGATTTCTTTTCTTATAATCCCAGATTACATATTCCTGCTCAAATCCAAATCTAATTTCACGACTCTTGTGAACATCATAGAGTGACCTAAATTTTGCCCTGGTGTTTGAAGCGTGTGGATTACCATCTTTATCATATACCTCACAAAGAACTAAGTAAGATTCTTCAATTCTTGTTGGGTCCTTGCATACATAGACTGGCTTAAGAACAATATCACTCGAACTTCCGTCAGCTTGCTTAGTCGAGCTTCCGTCAGAATTCCAATCAGGTATTGAGCTAACACTTGGTAACTCCCCATTCGGCTGAAACCTTAGGCTTGACTTTCTTACAATTTTTGTTTTACTTCTCACATTAGCATTTGGTGCCATTTCTGAACCCCCTGTCTTGATTGGTGAAGTGTAACCATCAAGATAAATGTACTCTAATCTTGCTTTACTCATTTTTATAAAAGTTTACGTTGCTTATGTTTAACTATTATTTCTCCAAATAATAATTCATCGGATTTATCCCCGCACTTCCCGTAGCTCAAATCTCTGAATGCCTTAATCTCTGTAACCTGACAATCTGGAATCAAAATTGTCTTTACAACCATTCCTACAGCATCAAGAAGATTCACCTTTACATCTCCAACTATAGGTTTTTCTTCTAATGCCTTAAGTTTTTCACAAATGTCGATGTCATTATTCGGAAACAAAAGCAATACTTTAAAAGAAGAATAATCATCTTTTATTACTTTTTTTGACATGAAAAATTTTTTCTCAAGATGAACATCTGTCCCTAAGTAGCTATAAGAATTAAAATAATATTCTGGTATTCCTGGGAATTCTATTGAGAATCTATTTTTTATAAAGGGCTCTTTTCCAAATGGCGTAGGTCTAAATAACCTTGTTCCAAGTTTTTTGTCATCATTAAAACCAAACTCCTCTCCATCTTTAAGTGCTTCTGCTATCTCTTGTTCATCTGGTCCTTCTCCAAATGGCTTTTCACCATCACTCCAAGTGATTTTTCCAGTCTCCTTGTTAATTGTCAACCTTCTTCTCTTTTCGCCATCCTCAGGCTTTTCAAATAGACTATTAAACAAGTCTACTATAAATTTTTTTGCGTTCTCCATAAAACTCAATGATTTAAAAATTATACATATTTTACCTTATTGTAAATGCTTTTTCATAACTATTTATAAAAAAAAATAAGGCAATGGCTGATAAAAAGGACTTTTTGGACGGAGACCACTCTTTTAAGAAATGGTTTCAAATAATGTGGAAGAATGGGTATATTTTCTTATTCTCTGTCGCACTTGTCGGAATTATAACACAATTCATTATGTGGAATGGTATGATAAGTATGATTCAAGAAAATTTCGATTATAGTACTTTTGGCGGAATTGCTGCTATCACAGCAATGTTATTACCATGGATAATGTGCGGAGTAATAGGTTATAAGGCATTCTATCAATTCTGGAATGACTTAAAAAAAGGAACAAGCAGATGAAATTTATAGATATTTTAAAATCAGCAGTTACTTCCCATATATTTTGGGCCATAATTTCTTTCATTTCAGTATTGATATTTAACTATTTTCATGAAAGAAATTTATACTCTACAGGAGCGACAACTGGATTAATAATAAGTGCTATATCCTTCTTGTTATTTGGGCTTGGTACAGTAGGGTTATCAATATTTAATTTATTCATCTATTTATTCAAAAAAATATTCAAAAAATAAAATGGAAAATAAAGAAAAAAAAGTAGGTGTATTTGGAAAGATACTAAGTTTAATGAAGGAGGCTTCTTACCACAAAAAAGATGGTAAGGTTTCATCTGGTAGATTATCTTCTTTTTTTGTATTATTTGCAATTATTTCTGCAGCATTTACATTTATCGGAATTGATATTGCCAACGCTGTTATTGCTATAATAAATAAAGGTTTTTATGAAATTCCAGCTAATCACATTGTACTTTACGGTATGACACTCGCACACCACTTGACACTTCTTGGAATTAATAAGAATGCTGAAACACAAGTTGAGAAGGCTGTTCAAGATAAACTTAAGTCTTTAAATGATTCTAAGACAAAGAGTACACCTACAACTCCTCCAGGAGATTCAGAGGGAAATGTAGTTGAAGAAGACGTGAATTAATCACGTCTTTTTTTGTCTTGGACATAAGAATTGCTTTCTAAAATTAGAAAGTTGTTCTCAAATCTCTCGCAGTGCTCTACAAACATTTTTCTATCTTCATTGGATAGTGCAAAAAACTCTCCCTGGAGTTCTCTACCTTCTTCATCTTCTTTTTGAAATCCAAACTTTCTATGAAGAGATGATTCAATGACTTTATTTAAACTTCCAGACAAAACCAAAAGAAGTATTCGCCTTTCCAACACACGCATTTCTAATTGCACTTGAGTCCTTAGCTCCAACGCCTTTTGCTGCTTCTGAGATTGATTTCCATTCTTTAATTAAGCTATTGTTGGAGTCTAATTGTAAAACGGCTCTTTTTTTGCCAGTTTTTCCATTAAATTCAATCAATCCAACATCTTTATAAGCCCACCTATATCCACCACTTTTAAACCTTTCCCCATTACATACATTTATAATTCCAGAAGTACCTTTTAACCCTAAGCACATTGCTGCCTCATTTAAAGAGGTAAACTCTTTAATAAATATTCCTTTAAGACTAAATTGCAAAACAGGCCTCCTTTTTACTATCATGTCAATATTACTTGGAACTACACCTTTCATGGATTTAGAAATGTTTTTCCTCCACTTATCATCCATATTTTTAGATGGATTATTTATTTTCATATTAACTGATAATTTTTGAATGAATTCATCACTATGATTTTGCCCCTCTTTCCAGGCTGGAGGATTTTCTCCACCTTCGGTATTATTTACCAAATTAAAGCCCCATGCCTTCATTTGAGAAACCCAATATTGCTCAAGCCATTCCCATTCGCCATCTATTTGGTCTATAATTTCCATTTTTGGCTTCAAACCTTTATTTAATAGAGAGTAAATCCAGTTATTTTTATATGTTATGAACTTTCTTTTTTTGGCCTCATTCAAATGCTTTCTATATCTTTCTTTTGGATTAACAGATTTTCCAACATATCTAACTTCTCCAGTTGGCTCCAATAAAATATATATGTAATTTATTTTCACATCCATTTTGAGTCATCTTTAAGTGCATAAGCTCTAATTTTATTAATCGAAAAGTCACAACCATTCAGATATAATAAAATTGTTTTATCAGAATTTTCTTTTAAAAAATCCAAAATATTCATCATACAAGTTTGTAATTGAATGAATGCCCCTCCTTCCTCGTATGAGGAGATTCTTTTTTCACTATTGTTCCAAAAAAAGTTAGGCATGTCTACAATATAAACATTTTTGTAGCCCAATTGTTTTATAACTTCCTCAAAATTACCTTCCAAGCTCTTTGTCTTTTTTGAGTTTACTTCACTAAAAATGAAATCATGAATCTTGTCTGACATTGTAACTGATTCTTGGTCACAAATTTTTTTAAACTCTTCTTTTAAATTGGAGTCTATTCTAATTTTTATTCCTTCTTTTTTCATATGTTATAACATTGTGTATACATATAAATAGTAAATAAAAATAAAAATATAAAGTGAAAAGCTATTTTTTCTTATCTTGAATGTAAGTATTTGATGATTCCATCAAAATCATATTATTTTCAAACTGTTGACAATATTCTATAAAATTTTCCACATCTTCTTTTGTCAAAGAAAAGAATTCCCCATTCAATTCACCACTTTCTTCAGAATATTTCTTATAACTAAATTTGTTATGCAAGAAAGACTCAAGTTTTGTAGCAAATTTACTTTCAAAAATATGAATAATATTAAAATTAAATGGGTTTCCTGTCTGCAATTGTAACAGGCGTTTTTGTGGATGCTTAGAGTTGCCAATCTTATATACGTTGGTTCCTTCTACATTGAATAAATACACATACTTCATGGGAAAATATAAGAAAACTCTCCCTATGAATCAAGTCTCATAAGTTGCTATCAAATAAAAACCCCTCCTGAATTTCAGAAAGGGTTTCTATTATAGCCTTATGACATGTTCTTAATCTTCGAACTTGGTGTAGTTCTCGATAGTCTTGATAAGAGCTTTTCTGTCTTGTTCCATAATTTTCATTATGTCGAAAATCTTTTCAGACCATCCAGCAAGCTTAAATACGCTGTCGTTGAAAACAGTTGAACCGTATCCCTTCAAGTCTACAGAGTAAACTCTGAAGTTTGGATTAATCCTTCTGTACTCTTCGTAGAGCTTGTTGAAGTCCGAAGACTTTGTTGAAACTCCGCTACCGTACCACTTACATCCGTCACCAATCTGACAGTCTGAGAATACAACAAGTGTATCAATATGAGTTTTCTCCTTGATAGCCTTCTTGAAGAATTCGAAGATACCATTTTCTGTAGCACCTCCGCACTTGTTTTTTTCTTGGTCAACAATCTTGAAGTTTTCGAACACTCCAAGTTCTCTGTTAAGCTTTGGCTCAATAAGTCTATCTCCGAAAAGACCAACGTATGTGTTTTCAGACTTAAGCCAGTAAAGCATAGCAAACAAGTTTGCGATGTCCGAAGTCTTAACATTAGACATTCTTGAAGTAAGTGAAGCACCTCCTCTATCTCCAGTCATAGAACCAGAGTTATCTGAAAGGATAACAGTATTACCTGCCAATTCTGGCAAGTTAGCAACAGAAACCCTAACAGCCTTTTCAAGAGCTGAAAGCACCTTTGTTACATTATCGCCTTCCTTTTCAAATTTAATTGTCTTAGAAGATGAAGTTCCCTTAAGAGCTTCAATTTCATTGTAGGCAGACAAGAATCTGAATGGAAGTACAAGTGACTTCTTAATCAATTTTTCATTGACAAGAATTTCACAAGCCTTATCAACAAGCTCTGGAGCTTGCTCAAGGATGTTTCTCAAGTTTCTAAGAAGCGCAAAGTATGGCATCTTTCCAGATTCAAGCATTTCCTTCCAAGCTTCAGCCTTAGCCTCATTCTTTTCAGATTCGCTCTTCTTACCCTTGCCAGCTTCTGAAAGCTTAGCTTCCCAGGTATCAACACTCTTAAGCTCATCTTTCACAAGAGCAGTAAGAGCCTCAGCATTCTTCTGAGTTGGAACTGGGTGAACCAAGTTCACAACGTCAACAAGGGATACTTCTTTGTTTTCCCCTCTATACTTGGCAAGTTGATATTGGTCGAATTTATCGAAAGCCTTAGCAATACCCTTTTTCAAAGAGTTTGGCAATTTCTTGTTACCCTTTGCAAAGTAGTATGAAATGATTTCAGTCATGTCATCTGGTCTCCTAACAACTTCATTGAAGAAATTCTTAGCCCATGGCTGACCTGAGATATGCTTCACAAGTTCTACTGAAAGAACATGAGAGATAGACCTCATACCGAATTCATTTCTCGCATATACAGCAGCCTTAGCAGCAAATTTAGGATTTACCTTCTGCAAAACTTCAGAAAGTCTCTTAATTTGTGCTCCAGATTTCTCATAATAAGAATCCTGAACAAATGAAGTTAATAGAATGGAAATTAATTCCAATTCAGCTGTTTGCTTAAATGCTGGAGCTCCCATATAATTGGTAGTCCTTGTTTTCCCTTTAGAGGATGTGTTGAATCTTGACATAACGCAAAATTTTAAAAATTAAACAATAAAAAAGGGACATCACTTTTGGTGACATCCCTCTGAATAATAACCCGAATTTCTGGTCCGTCTACACCAACCCACTTGGCAAGCCGTGGTAAGTTCGTATAGACGGACATTACTGTCCGAGTAATTTTTTCAGCAGGGAATAATGAGGTGAGTGTCTTTTTGAAGTTTACAATTTCGAAGTAACTCGGCCTCTCGCCACTACTAAAATATTTTTAGCTGATTTCTTATATAAGTACAAGAAATCTTTTTTATCAAGTTAAATTGGAAAAGGTAAAGCCATAAACCCTATCAGAAAGCTGAAGGCAATTATCAAAGTAGCCCACTGTGTATTGTGCTCTGACTCACGCAAGGTTACTGAATGGTTTGGCGGGTACTGTTAACCCTTATTCCCCCCTTTTCCAATTATTTCTTTCATTTTGTCTAAACTGCATCTGAGAAAATCAGATAGAGTGACATGTATTCCCCTTGATTCGCACCAAAGTACACCGAGTTAAAACCTAACTCACAGGCCAGAAGTTTTTAGGAAATCCTCAAATTCCACTCTTTCTCTTCCTGTTTCCAGAAAGCTCGGCTTCCAAGTTCTAACCGTCTTTTTTTGGAGCTCAACGGGAACCCCTTCCGTTTGTGAGAGAAGCATCATAGGCATAATTTAACCTCCTCAACTCCCACTTTTTTGCATTGTAATTTATAGATGTGTTTCCACATTTATTTCGAAGTATCTCTAATCTTCGCTACAGACTTTTTGTGCTGTATAAACAAAATTCGATAAGTGAAAGAACTTTTATAAACAATCTCTTTCGAGACTGATTATGTAAATATGACGCAAAAATATAAATTTGGTTGTCTATAACAAAATTTTTTTTAAATTTTTTTTAACTTTTTTATAAATCATTATAAATCAGAACATTAAAATAAGTCAATAAATGTTAGAAAAAAAATACCAAATTGGAAACATCACGAAAAATGCTTACTATTTATAAGAAATAACCCTCTAAAATAATAGTTATGTCAAAGAAATCAGGCAAAGGCAAAGGAAAGAAGTCAAAGAAGTCAGAGGTTGATATTGAGACAGTAGTTGAAGGCTCTGAGGATGAATCAACAGCAAGTGGTGCCGTAGAAATAGGGTACCTTACAAGTGCAATTCTTGACTACTATAACGACACTGGAGAGCAAACCCTGGACGAAGGTGACGAATGGAAACAGGGCACAAAATATGCTCCTAAAGTAAAATCAGTTGTACCAAAAGAGTTGGATGAGGAAATAAAGAAGGCCTTTTTAGTACAAATTAAAAAATTTCAAAAGTAAAAAATGTTTCAAGATAATAATTTTTGGCTCCTTCTGTTTTGTGTGATGCCAGCGATAATTTATTCGCTGATTATCTATCACAAAGCACCTACTGGCATTGTTAGAAAAGCTCCTATGTGGAGTTATATATTTATTGGATTATTATCTATTCAAATACTTCACACAATTCACTTCTTGTTTCCACACATTCACCAATATGTTGAATTACAAAATACGCCTCATAATCTTGGTGATGGAATGATAATCACAACTGAAGAACCTACTTTATGGGCCATCTTTGTATTTGCCTTTTTTCAAGTAGCATTTTTTGAAGAGTTATCAAAATGGTTTGCTTTCAGAGTTGGAAATGCTATAAGAGGAGATACAAGAGCTGGAATTGATTCGCCATTTGCTGTTATGTTTTATAGTGTAATGATTGCTGTGGGATTTGCTGTATTCGAAAATATGCACTATGTTGGCAGGGCTCTTTGGGGTGACCTTAGAGGTGTTAATCCAGCAGAAATGTTAATTTCAAGGTCACTCAACTCAGTAGTTGTACACATGTTATGCGGACTCTTTATGGGTTATTTTATTGCAATAGGAAGAGGTTGCAAAAATATATTTAAGCATGCAGGATACACAATACTTGGATTAATAACAGCAACTGTATTTCATGGATACTATGATTTCAATTTAATGAAGGGCGGAACCACTGATGACTACATTAATATTTTGGGCCTTGACTTACACATTCAAAACAATATATTAATTGGTGCAGGACTCCTAATAGCCTATATCATGGGCTCTCACTTAACAAAAATAAGTTACAACAATAACGGATTAATGAGATAACACTAAGCCCTCTTTAACAAGAGCTGGTAACTCATCAAAAATACATGTCATAAGGTCAAGTAATGTAATCTTGGCCTTTGATTTTATATTCACCTTGGAGCCTGTTACACTATCTTCGTGTATTAATTGAATTTCTTCATCAAGAACTATAGGAAGACCTCCAATATTTCTAATACCATCTTCTCCTGGCTCAGAAGGAACTAATTCTATTTCTGGAATCAAATAAATAAACTCTTGATTGTCTTCAAGAATTTCTTTCTCTATTCTAAATGACTTGTGTATTCTTAAAGACTTATAGGGTCTTGATAGGGATGCTGAAGTAACAATTGCTCTTACAACCTCATACTCATCTGACATCATTCCTCTAATTAAATCTTTAGCATCATAGAAAAAGTGTATTATATCAGCAACACTTATTTCACTTGACAATTCAATATCAAGCATAAGTATCCCAGATAAAAATTCAGACTTATTCTCCAGCTGATTTATTTCAACTGGAGAATTGTCAATAATTATTCTTCCGCCTCTTTCTATTTTTATTGTTCTCATATTTTTGCAACAACTTTTTGAAGCTTCTTGTCGTAAGAAATTTTTATTTTATCACCTTCTTTAGCCCCATTTTTAAGGATACATTGAGATATTACGTTTTCTACATATGTCGTAATCGCTCTCTTAAGAGGTCTTGCTCCATATTCCTTATCATATCCAACTTCAGCAAGATAATCTTTTACACTCTTTGATACAATTACTTCGTATCCTTTTTCTTCGATTCTCTTAAGAGTTTTTTCAAGTTCAAGGTCAACAATCTTAATTATATCTTCTTGACCCAAAGTATTAAATACTATCTTTTCATCAATCCTATTTATTAATTCTGGTCTCAAATGCTTTTTCAATTCATCTCCAACAATTGCAGAAATATCAGCATGCTCATCTGATGAAACACCAAATCCGAGGGTTTTCTTTCCCATGATTTTATCGGTACCAATATTTGATGTCATTATAATAATTGTATTCTTAAAATTTATCTCTCTACCAGTAGAATCAGTGAGAACTCCATCGTCAAGTATCTGAAGAAAAATATTAAACACATCTGGATGTGCTTTTTCGATTTCATCAAATAAAACAATTGAATATGGCTTATTTTTTACAGCTTCAGTAAGTAAACCTCTATCATCATACCCAACATATCCTGGAGGAGAACCTATAAGTTTTGATACCGTGAATTTTTCTCCATATTCACTCATATCAAATCTAATAAACGCATCTTCTTTGTGAAACATAAACTTAGCAAGTTGTTTTGCCAAATAAGTCTTACCAACGCCAGTTGAACCGAGTAACAAAAATGAGGCAATTGGTTTATTTGGGTCTTGTAAGCCAAGTCTTGAACGTTGTATTGCTTCACACATTTTTATAACAGCTTCACGTTGTCCAATAACTCTGCTTGATAGATAATCCTCCATGTTAACAAGTTTTAGATTTTCATCATCAGTTAACTTGCTCATAGGGATTCCAGTGTGATTAGAAATAACTTCAGCAACATTTTGAACTGTCACAACCACCTTATTCTCTTTAAGCTTATCTTCCCACTTAATTGTTTCTTCAGCAATCTTAGCATTCATTGCACGTTCTTTATCTCTATATTTTGCAGCATCCTCATATCTTTGATTTTTTGCGGCATCTTTTTTAAATGTAATAATTTCATCAAGTTCTTTTTCAAGTTTCTTAATACTTTCTGGAACTGATGTATTATTTAACTTAACTCTTGAGCCAACTTCATCAAGTGCGTCAATTGCTTTATCTGGGAAGTTTCTATAGCTAATATATCTATCTGTAAACTCAACGCATTTTTCAAGTACTTTATCACTGTAAATAACATTATGATAATTTTCGTACTTATCTCTAAGTTGCTTTAATATTTGAAGAGTTTCCTCTTTACCTGGAACATTTACATAAATCTTTTGAAATCTTCGCTCCAAAGCACTATCGCTCTCGATAATTTTTTTGTATTCATCAACAGTTGTTGCTCCGATTACTTTAATTTCTCCTCTGGCAAGAGCTGGTTTGATAATATTTGATGCATCCATTGAACCTGATGCACCTCCTGCGCCAACTACATTGTGAAGCTCATCAATAAAAATGATAACATCTGGACTTTTCTTAACCTCCTTCAGAATGTCCTCCATTCTTTGTTCAAACTCACCTCTGTATTTTGTTCCAGAAACTATTGACGTAAAATTGAGCTCTATAATTCTCTTATTAAAGAGCCATCTATCAACTTGCTTATTTGCAATTCTCAAAGCAAGACCTTCAGCTATTGCTGTTTTACCAACTCCCGCTTCTCCAACAAGTACTGGATTATTTTTTTTCCTCTTATTAAGGATTTGAACGAGTTTGTCAATTTCAACATCTCGACCCACAACTGGGTCAAGCACACCTTTCTTGGCGAGTTCAGTTAAGTCCTTGCCATAGTGGTCAATTATAGGGGTGCTACTCTTGCTATTTTTTTTGATTTTGTCGATGTTTGCTTCATCTTCATCTTCTGGTCCGAAAGCTCTTTCTTCCATGTTGTCTCATTTTAGTTTATCTCTTGGGGAAATTTAGTAATTTTCCTTGAAAAATCAAAGATAAAAAATGGATAACGAAAAAGAAAATAAATTTTAGTTATTAGCTCTCTTGGCTATAAGCTCAACAAAAACAATTTTATCGTTATCTGGAAAAACTCCAATTGAGTCAACATCATAGTCTTCCTCTTTGTAGTTCCTTCTTATTCTATCCCATAAAACGTCAAAACCTTTTTCTTCTATCTCATTAGTGGTAAGTTCTATCACCACCTTTTCCATTGTTTTAGATATTAGCTTCATAATTCCCAAGTTTATTATAAATAATCAAAAGAAAAACAGAAACTGCACCAAAAAAATGCAATAAATTGACTATACTCCTAAATTTGAATAAAAATGAGGATTTTCTTCCAAATTGTTAATAACTATTTCTGCAATATTCAAGATATTAAACCCACTCCTCTTTGCTTTCTCTACACGAATTCCCTTTACAAACTCATCCATGGGGAATCCATATAAATCGTTATTATCAGAGGCATCATTCCAGTTAACAAGATAGTCTTCCTTGGTATTTATATCCTGTGGAAGTCTTTTTATGTCATCCTTGGAGCCGTATGGAAATTTATTAGAGTCTGCGTTGACATAATAGGCAGGATGAAATTGCTGCATCAACTCTTTGATGACAATTCGCACTTCTTTTCTTATTTGACTCTCTTCCATATTCTATAAATATGCTGGAGAATCCAAAATCGGAACATTAATTCTTATTGAATCTCAACAATCTGTTGTAGGCTGATATTTTTTTGTCTATTTCCCTGAATAAATCTGGATTTAAGTCTTCAAGGTTGCCTATTCTATTAGCTTGTTGTGGATGATTTGTAGAAATGTCGGAAAGGGCCATCATCCTTTTTCTTTCAAGGGAGGCAATTTTAGTTTTTATGCATAATATTCTCAACATTTTTTTCATCTTTAGGTATATAGTCCACTTTTTATAAATTCATCGCAAAATTAATATGTTTTGACGATAAAAATCAATATTTATCTGTTTTTTTAAAAAAATAATGTTGAATTAACATACAGGGGTTCATGAAACAAAAAAAAAGCAGGTCAAAAACCCGCTTTGTTTCAATTTTTATCAAAATTTTTATTACTTAGACACCAGTGAAATAATTTGCTTTGATGCTTTGTAATCTTTAATTATAGTAACTTTATTCTTATCAGCCATATTCACTATTCCAAGTAAATTTGATATGGTTAAGAAGTTTTTTACTACTTTTTCTGGACAATCAATACCTTTTTCTCTAATATGATTTAAAAATACTTCATAAGGAGGAATTATATCACCAACCTTTCTTTGTCCATCAAGAAAAAATATATCTAATAACTGCAAATACAGTGGATTTGAATCTATCCCACTTATAATTGATGCCATACTCTCTTTTGTTTCGTTGTTTTTTTCAAAATTACCAGACTTCCCTTCTATATATTCAACAACTTCTTCTCCTTTAGTCAATTCATCTGGAACAAAGTCATATCCAAAATTATACAATTCTGGGTCAGTATTATTTACGGCATCAATTATTTTTTTGAAGTTCTCATCTTTTATTTCCATATCCTCGACCTCTTCCTCCTTAGACTCATCTTCCTTCACTTCAATAGCATTTTCTTGATTTTCTTCTTTTTTCGAAAATTTATCTTTCAATTTGCTGATAATATTACTTTTTGATTTTTCGCTTGGTGTTGTAGAACCACCCCTGGTTGCGTCATATACATTGCTGGCAAATATAACCAATAAAACCGCTAATGGGTCAAATACGAAAATCAACATCAAAATAAACCAATTTATAATATCGTCCATTGGTCTATCCAATACTCTTGACATATATTTTAAAGGACCCAACTCTGTAGCAACATCTGTATTTTGAAGGTCGAGAATTTGAATATCCAACTCACCAATCTCCATGTTAACTTTATTTATTCTATTAGCAATTGTGTCTAATTCAACTTGAAGTCCCTTAATCTCATCTGTCGATTGGTCTATTAAAACTTGCGCTTTTTTAGCACTACTGTAAGCGCCTCTATTGTATAACGAATCAAGACGTGCCTCTTGTTGTATTCTAAGATTTATCAAAGAATTCATCCTATCCGACTTTGCCACTTTTATCTCTTCAATTCCCTTAATTTGAACTCTTTTTTGTTCCTGCTGTTTTTCTATAAGTTCTATTTGTCCCTGTATTTTATCAAGTTCAACAGAAGTTGTAGAATATGCATCAGCCAAAAAACCATAAATACCAGAACTTGTTATAAGCATAACTGAAATAACCATTGCTGTAAGCGTATACTTCATCCACCACTTAGTTTTATTCCAATATCTATGAAGTGCTGCAGTAGTTACTAATTTAGCAAATTCAATAAATGCTGCCATAATAATTACCTGCATAGCAGAACCAGAAAATAACTTAGATAAACCTGAAATAGAGAAATACGCAGCAGAACCAGCGAGACCAATAGCTGCAAGCATAATTAATATTACCCAAAAATATTTTTTCATATCAAAATTTAATGTTTTGTAAGTTAAAAACCAAATTAATCAACCCTATTTTTCACCTGGAGCAAGGTCGGTGTGCGAATTGTCTCCAATACCATGGGTACTTTTAAAGTTCTTAATTAACTTAATCAAAAAAGAGGTTGGCCTTCCTTGTGTTTCATTATTTGGCCTTAAGTCTTCCAAGTGCTTCATTGTCCACTTATTTGGTCGTCCATCTGGCAAAATATATTGTTCATTGTTATGATACCATCTTTGACCATCCCAAACATAAAGCGGATGTTGTTCCCCATAAGAATAGGCGGCATACATTTGTCCAAGGTCTCCAATATCTTCCCCATAAGTGTGTGAACCAACGAAGTTTTTCCTATTTCTCACCTCTTCTGCAGCCTCCTTATTTGAAATCCTCTCCTCTTGAAAGATAGATTCACCAAAAACCTCTAAAATACCTTTTCTTATTATGTTTCTTAGCTCTTCCATGGGTAAAATCATTTTCTATAAATAGTTCAAAAAAAGGTAATGGCTTATGTACTACTTTTAAAAAAAATCGCACGTTTTCCGCAACTTTATTTTGATATTAACGTATATATTATGTAGATTTAATTGCATGGGACTCAAATTTAAACTTTATCGGTTACTTGTAAAACTAAGGCGTTCCAAGCCTAAGGACTTGGATTTGGATGATGTCCAACAACGTGCCTATGATATTGCAATTCAGATGATTAGTGATAAGAGAAGTAATCTGCTATACGACCCAATAAAGGGAAGAAAGGCTATTCAAAATAAGGAAATATTTGTTGAAATTAAAAAGAACAAGATAATTGTTATCAATGGCGTTTATCACTATGAGGTCCCTATTGATGATAGAATCTATGAACATGTTGCCATGAAGTTTAATGACAAAATGGCCAGAAAATTCAATGTTGTTGAGAACGCTGTCTTGTCTAAAGTGAAAAATAGCCTTGATGTCATTAAAAAAGATATATTTGAATCCAAAGAAAATACATCCAATATTCAGGATTCAAATGAAAAATCTACTCAATCCGAAAGTCAGCCTCCTACAGAGCTAAAATAAAATCCATAAAAAAGCCCAGCTTATGCTGGGCTTTTCAATAAATATTAATTCCAATTAGAACGGAAGGTCGTCATTTGAATTATTGCTCATTCCATTCATAAACTCAGCTCCAGTAACTGTCGTTTGAGGAGTTACCACTGGCTGTTGAGCCACTGGTTGTTGAGCCACTGGTTGTTGAGCTACTGGCTGACTCACAGGTTGAGACGCTGCAACTGCACCTGACTGCCCACCATCTCCCTTAGGGGATGTGAAAGTAATACTCTCAGCTATTATTTTAGTGCTGTAGTGAGTATGGCCATCTTTATCATAGCTCTCAGTTTTAAGTCTTCCTTCAACCAAGAAGTGCGTACCCTTTTTTCCATATTTTCCAAGGAATTCAGCTAAACCCTTCCAGGCCTCAACTCTGAACCACTCAGTTCTGGATTTTCTTTCATTTGTTTTTTTGTCAGTATATGACTCATTTACTGCAATTTGAACTCTTGCTACAGAGTTTCCCCCCTCAAGAACTGTAACCTCAGCATCTTTGCCAACAGTTCCCATGATAAAGGTTTTGTTAAATCCATTCATAGTTGTCGATTTATGTTTATTACTTATTATTTAGTTAAGGCAAATTTAGCACTACTTGACTTACAATCCAAATTTATTTTGACTTTTTTTAAGTATTTATTAAAAACACCATTCTAAGATACACAAAATTATGAAGAAAGACATTAAAAAGCTAATATCAGAGGCATTTGATGAGCTTTACAACGAAATGGTTAATGAGGCCCCAACAATTAAAAAGGCTTACATTCCAGATGAAGATGTAAACACAATAATTCAAAATTCACTAAAGAGAGGAACACCAGTTCCTAATGATTTTGATTCTACCGCACTTAAGAGTAGGGAAAATTTTGATAAAATCATTGATGCGCTGGCTTATGAATATAAGACAACTGGAAATCCAAAAGCTAAAGCAGCTATCCAGGCCTCATTTTTCCCATCACCTAAGTCTAAGATGCAACGTACAGTTGGTATGAAATTTCTTGGAAACCCTGAACTTGAAGATGCAGCTGCATCAGCTTATGAACAGGTTGTAATTGATAACTTTGACAAAATATTAAACTCATATATACAGGGTAGTCGTAAATTAGGAGCTATGTTTATCACTGATATGAGAAACAAAGTTTACAACTACATTGTTAAAGGGTATAGAGGAGCAGGTGGCGGAAGCATGTATGATGTTGTTGGTGGACAAGAAAAAGCCCTTAGCATGGACGAGCCACTTGGAGATGATGAAAACTCAGGAACATTTGGCGATAAACTTGCTGGAATTCCAGATAGTTCAAAAACTGCTATGGAAAAAGGGTTTGCCAAAGAAAAAGCTGTTGAAGATAAGAAAAATATACTTCAAAATGTAATCGCTTGGCTTGATAATACCTTTGAAGAGGAAGGTAATGAAATGGGTAAGAAAAGAATGATTGCATTCAAAGGTATTCTTAATGGAGAAACTCCGCAAGAAATATTTGAAGATAATCCTGGTGTATTTAAAGAACCTCGTTTGATAATGCAAGAGTTTGAGCGTCTTGTTAATAGTCCAGAAGCACAGGAAATTAGTAAGCTAATTTCTCAGATTCATGGAATTAATTTTAACCTCGCAAACATTGACCCGAAGAAACTTAAGCAAACTTCATCAATGAACCCAGACTTCGGTGGATTTTCTAAAGTAGTTAGCATCTCTACTCCAGAAATGAAAGATGCTCAACAGGAATTAAATAATGCACTTGCTATTGTTGGTCTTAAGAGTACTGATATGAATAGTGAGAGAAAAAAAGAGGAAGTTATCCAAAAACTTCAAGCAAGTGGTCAACACGCTGAACTCGAAAACATACTCGATGCTTATGAAGACCTTCTTGATGTAACTGAAAAGGCAAGAAAAGCTGGAGAATTTGATGCTAAGACAGCGCTGCTTCCATCTTCCCCAGAAGAAGAAATTGCATCTGGTGAAAAAATGTATGAAAGATTTGAGGGATTCAGTATGGAAAAACTTATGGAGAGAGTTTATAAGAGACTATCAAAATAATAAACTTATAAAATTAGAAAGGGCCCGAATTCGGGCCCTTTTTTATTATAGCATCAAAGCTTTAAAGTTCTCGTTTTCTACTAAAACAGGGACTCCATTCTCAATCTTATATATGTTAAGGTCGGAGTCAAATAAAACTTTTTCATAGTTCATATCTTTCTCAGTTAAGATTTTGTCTTTTGCCAAATCCTTAATTCTGATTATATGTCTTCTAAGTTTTGATTCGAACATTTTTTCAACCTTATCATGAAATTCTTTGTTCTCCATGAAAAAATATATGAATTTTAAGAGTAATAATCAATTAACTCACCTAAAAGACTCATTTTATTATCAAACAACTCCTTGGCTCCTGGATGCATATTATGTGGAAGGTTATCGAGAGAAAACCACCCATAATCCTTGGCTTCATTTTCTTTTTCAAGGTCTGGAATAAACTGCTCCGTGAATATTCCTACGTAATTATAGAACCTAACATGATTATCATCATTAACATAGATTGGTTTAGTTGAAATATAATACTTGATATTATCAAGCCCAGACTCTTCCCTAAACTCTCTCTTAGCAGTTTCTTTTGGATTTTTATCTTCTTCGTCAAATTTTCCACCGAAGAAACTCCAGGTATTTGGCTGACTCTGGTCCATACCTCTACGAATCATTAAAACTCTCCCTGATAGTGGGTGAATTGGAATTACTCCTGCAGCTATTTTCTTACCTGTTTCCATGTAATTATAAATAGCTTTAAACTTTAAGTATTCAACCTTTTTCTGGATTAAACAAAGTTATAATCACAATAGAAAATACTAATGGAGCAACTACCATATAATATAAGCAAGCAGCTATCCACCAAAAAGAACTCCTATCTTTAAAGAATGATTTTCTTGTATACTTAGATAATATCCAAATACTTAATATACCCAACAAGAACCAAATAGGCCTTATTATTTCAGCGTTCTCACGCATAAAGTTTAGTAGTGTTTCCATAATTAATCATAAATCATAAAGTGTAACTTATGCCTACTTCTCGACACAGCTACATAGTGAATATTTCTTGACTCTTCATCCTTATCAGTGAAGGATACTTTTTCAAGCATTTTCTTTCCAAGCTTATCATAAATTTTATATTCCTTCAAAACATCTGGAGCAATAGAATTTATAACAACACATTCATCAAATTCACGACCTTTGCTCTTATGAATAGTTGTGACAAACTTTTTAGAATCTTTAAACCTTTCTATAAAAGCAACTGTTTGTGCATCGTTTTCGAAATAAGGTTTAAAGTTATTGAGCTTTCCTCTAAGATAAGGATTAACATCTCCTTTTTTAAAGTTCTTTATATCTTCCTCATTTATGAAGTTGAAATATCTCATTGGAACCTTTCTCTTTAGGAGTTCTTTTTCCAACTTTCTAATAACAGCATTTGTTCTTACAAGTACAACAACTTCCCCTGGTTGCTTGAGTAATTCAATTAACTCATCAATTCTGAGCATAATTTTCTTATCAACATATCCAGAATCTTCACTATTTGCAACTGCAGCCAGTGAGCTATATTTATTAGAATTTTCAACAATAGATTTATCACTTCTAAAATTAACAGAAAGACTCATCTCCTTAACATCTCTTCTCTTCTTTAGCATTTCCTCAAGCTTAATACAATTGGCTCCAGAATATCCATATATACTCTGATTTCTATCACCAATCATATAATAGTACTTAGCATTAAGTGCAAGAAGTATTTGAAGCTGGATAGTGCTTGTATCTTGATACTCGTCAATGAAAATATAATCGTAGTGTCCACGAAACTTCTTAAGCCAAACATTATCTCTAAGCAAATCTCTTACCTCAATAAGCATATCAGAAAAGTCTCTCTTCTTCTTATCCTTAAGAAATTTCTTATAGTCATTAAAGAATTGTGGCATCGGAGCCTTAATATTATCTGCTGATTGAAGTTTGAAAGCTCCTATTGCAGAAGAAATCTGGTCCGCATCTTCATACATATTCGAAACGAGTTCATAGAATGCTTCCTTTTGCTCTCTTGTTGCATGAGAACTTGGCTTATGCTCTGTTTTAAACCAATTCAAAAATTCATGAAATGTTGCTACCTCTTTATATTTTCCCATTTTCGCAAGCAAGCTATTTGCAAAAGCGTGAATGGTTGTAATAGTTGCACCTTCTCCTTGTGAGATTTTTTCACGCACAAGAATACCTGCTGACTCAACCCTTTCTCGTAATTCATCTGTTGCAGCCTTAGTGAAACTAAAGAAAATAATTTTATTAGGGTCAACCCCTCTCTCGACAAGTGCTTTTAATCTTTGAACGCAACTAAAGGATTTTCCTGAACCAGCTGTTGCTGCAAGCACAACAGAAGAATATCCATCATATTCTATAAATTCTCTCTGTTCACTTGTATATTCAATATTTCTTTTTAGAGAAAACTCTGTGCCACTAAACAAATCTCCTTGATTTTCATTTATTAATATTTCTCTTTTTTTTCCCATTTTAAAATTTCTTGTCCTAAAATTATTTCAATTCTATCTTTTTCATAATATGGTATCCTTAAAAGTTTTATACAATTATCATTACAAAAACTATTCTTTATGAAATCATTCTTTTTTATTTTTTCAAAATTATAAAAACTTTTCTTTGATTTTGTAAATCTTGGCTCAAAATGTTGTTCACCATCATATTCAACACAAACATTGAATTGGGGTAAATAGAAATCAAATGGTAGTAGGCTTAAGTTTTTGCATTCATCAAATTTTTTTTGAGATTCATATAAAATATTATTTTCATCTAAAAAACTTTTAATACCCCTTTCTCCGTGTGACATTCTACACCTCGGACAACCTTGGCCGCATTTATGTTTCATTGGAGTTTGCTCAAATATTCCATGCTTCAAACACGCTATTTTAACCTTGGTTTTGTCATTTGAATACTCAACCAAAGAGTAATCATATTCTTCACCATGAACTTCTTTAAATTTGTTTATGATGTCGATTTTACTATAAGTCTTTTCTTCTCTGGAACAGCGTGGACACCCCGTGCCTTTTAAGTGATTCCAAATACATTGCTCAAAAACACCGTGTTCTGGACAAATTATTTTGGTTTTATCTTTTACTTTATCATACAATGTTAAAGAGTAGTCATATTTTCCACTATGAATTTCTGTTGCTTTTTCAATATTTTTTTGAATCCGTTTTTTCTTAGATTCTTCATAGCAAATTTTACACCTTGTTCCATTATTTAGAATTTCTATTCTTTCTCCTCCTGGATGTAATTTACACTTCCTTGTTCTATCCTTTTTCATCTGACCTTTTATTTTAAATAGGTCAAAATTTTAAAAGTTCTGAAAAAACTTTTTAGCGTGTATTTGATTTATAATCTAAATACTCTTTCTTGGATGCGATTCTTTCATTAGACCACCAAAATCCATAAAAATAAGCATTAAACCAACCAATAATACCTCGTTTATATTTCTCGGATGGATACCTCTTTACTTGTAAAATATAAGTTGTTTCAAACCAACTCCACCAAGTAGTTTGGGATGTATATTGATATATTCTTAAAGGAAAAAGTGTAAACCTCTTTTTTACTCTAAAATAATCCCATTTTTTATAATTACTCATACTGATTATTTTTTATCATAAAAAATGAACTCCTCTTGCTCCTGGGTATAGTTAACTGTTTTTGTTTGTCCTAAGGCTTCAAGCATGTCAAGCTGGTCAGAATTTTCTTCTGAAGCTTTCTTTTTTTTCGCCATAAGTTATTAAGCGTTTTGCGCTGCCTTAGCCTTATCAACAATCATTTTAAGCAATAACTTGGTGTCTCCAGGTAAATCTGAAACATTGATGCACCAATCAAGATACCCTGAATCACTTGTTAACATATCTGAAACGATAAGTCCCTTGTATTTACCGAAATTAAATACTGGTCTGTTATCTTTATTCAAGATAATGTTTTTATGAATATCAAGAGCATTTTTATTCTTATTGAAGCTGTTGTCCAATGATTCTGGATTTGCACCTGCAAATCTTTCATCAGATGAATACTGAGATACCATTCCATTAAGAATATGGATTGATATATTATTTGCAGTTTCTGATTTAATAGGAGCATCTGTCAACTGATGGTTGGCGAATTTAGAAGCCGCTGTTCTAAAATCTCTCTTCTCCATAGTGTTGAATATTGAGCTAAGGTCGATAATCTTTCTTCCACGAATTAAGAAAGGAATACCAGCTCTATTAAATTCTTCAACCAAGAATTTAAGGTCAAAATTAGTCAAACTAAATCCAGCAAAATCAGCATCACCAATAAATGACGCAAGCGCTGGAGCTATTTGAGCAAAAGTTTGTGCATTTGCAACATCGGCATCAGTTATTCCATTTATCAAGGTTGCATCTTGTGGAATTGGTCTTCCAGGATTTACTAATTTTGTTCCAGTTTTTACAGTTCTATCTGTTTCAATTCTGATAATAGAAATTTCAATAATTCTATCTCCTGGTTTGTCTTTGCTATCAAGCGGTTCCATACCAGTTGTAGCTACCTTCAAGAAAACCAATGGCTTCTTTAGGTTCAAGTTAAGATTTAAGCTCATGTTTTTTGTATTTTTTAGTTGTCTTCTGCGAAGGTAAATAAAAATTTACAGAAACTCACCATTAATATAGCGATTTCTTTCAATTATTTTTTTATCATCCCAAATTTCAGTTAATGTACACACAAATTCTACCTCACTATCCTCGGCCCAAAAAAGTTTCTTATAATCATCATTATGAGTCTCAAAGAACAATTTACCATCGGTATCGTCCTTTTTAATTAAGATGAGCTCCTGATTTTGTGGAATCTTGTTACCATCACCCATTTGCTTATCTTGAACCAATTTATAGTAGTTTATTTGTATTTCCATTACTTTATGTCACAACTCAAAAATTCCTTCAATTTCGAACTATTATTGTAAGTTCTCAATTTCTTAAGAGCAAATTCCTTAATTTGTCTAACTCGCTCATTTGTAAGACCAACCTTCTCACCAATTTCTGCCAGAGTCATCTCTTGATTTTCGCCTATACCGAAATACATCTTAAGTATTATGGACTCCCTTTCTGTCAATTCATCAAGGACTTCATTTATTTCAGTCTTTAAAGAATTTTTGTTCATAACACCCTCAATTTCATTGAGTCCATCACCTTCTATGTATTCATGTAACTCTGTGCCAGATTCATCTGAATACGTTGAGTTAAGTGATATTTCAATATTACCATCTGTATATGCATTTCTAACATCCTTTTCACTCAAGTCTCTGTCGCCAGTTTCTTCATTAAAATAATAATCAGAAATCTCTCTTGCTGAGGGTTCTCGTCCAAGTTCTTTAGAAAGAGCCTCGGAAGCCTTAATAACTTTGTTGATTGCGTTAATTCTGTTGACTGGAAGTCTTACTGAACTTCCTGTTTCATATGCTGCCTGCATAATCGACTGACGAATCCACCAAACCGCATAAGAAATAAATCTAAACCCTTTGGTTTCATCAAATCTCTCAACAGCCTTAATAATACCAACATTGCCCTCTTGAATTAAGTCTTCAATTGGAATTCCAGTGTAGGTGTATTCTTTTGCTATTGATAATACGAATCTCAAATTACTCTCAACGAGTTTTTGCATTGCTTTTTGGTCACCAGACTTTGCTCTTATAGCAAGTTCTGTTTGTTCCTTAGCGTCTATAAGTTCCAATTTTCTTAGGTCCTTAAAATAACTTTTCAAAGAGATGCTGTCTCTGTTTGTTGTTTCCTCTGCTCTCATGTGTGTGTGCGTTTATCTCTCTGATTTTATCCATTCCAGTTTAACTCTGAAATAAATTTTTTGAATCTATTGAAGTCTGCCTCCTTATCAATAGAAATAGCGGTACGGCTTTCACCACCATTTTCTCCTGCACCAATTGTTTTGATTGATAGATACCTACCTAAAACACCTTTTTCTCTATACAAAATTAAATCCATTTCAAGAATACCAGTTAACTCTCCATTTTCATTTAATGTCTCAATGTTTAGGTATGTTTTTGATTGGTCTCCTTGAACTGGGTTTGGAGTTGGTTGAATGTTCAAAGCTTGTTGTTCAACTGTATGATTTAATATTGGTTGATTGTTCTGGTTTTGTATTCCAGGTGTGCTTGTACCTACTGACTGATTATTGGGATTACTCCCAGGGAATACCCCCTTAGACCCAGTATTTAGGTTTTGATTGTTGTTATCCATGATTCCACAATTTATAATTACATACAAATTTAGACAAAAAAAGAGTGCTTTCCAAAATTAGAAGCCCTCTTTTTCGAAAAAAAATAAATTTATTTTTTTATAAAGTTACCAAATCTATCACTTTTTCAAGGTGTTTCTCATCAAGGTCATTGAAAGATATGGATTTTTTTACGTTTTTGGTATATATAAGCCTTTCGTTTTGAACGTCCACATACCATGTCTTATTATCCAAATTAACCACAGGTAGGTCAAGTTTGAATTTTTTATTAGAACTTTCTGGCTTTTTCTCTATACTCGACATACTAAAGTCAACAGTTCCGTCTTCGTTTTTTGGGCTGTCGATATAATACTTGTATAGTGTTTTTATACTTAATACGTTATCGACATCCTTCACTTTAACATCTTTTTGATGGGAGTTTCTAAAGAAGATGGTTGTAATAACATTTTCCCTAACAACAGCCCACACCTCATCGCCAACAGAAGCTACTCCACTAACTGGGTCCTTTGATACATAGGTTACTGGAAATTTGTTTAGAAATATCGCATATGATTCCTCAGGTTCAAAGTTTATTTTCTTAATAGTTTCAATTTGCTTTTCTACTCCAGAATAATCAAAACTGGGTCTTGTATATACCGAGCTGGTCAACCTATTATAAACTCTATCCTTAAAGTGTTTTGATGGTGTTGCTTCACTAAATACTTCGCTTAGAATTGCTCTTATTTCTTTTCTAATGTCCATTATATACTTTCGTATTTGAGTATTTGTTGCATTTTAACAGCATCAAGCACTGTTCCATCTTTAAGTGTTATAGTATATTCCTTAGATATAGCATTTCTAATCTCCTCAAAACTCATCCTGGTTCCACCAATTAAGAATCCTCTTTCAGAAAATGTAACTACATATTCATTTTCAAGGCCTTTATTAAATCTAACAGCCTTTGGCTTTACCTTTTCTTGTTGAACTGGTGCTGGGGCCATAGGAGGAAATTCTTCGCTTAACAAAGTTTCTTTCAAGATGCTTGCTATCTCATTTCTTAACTCTTCCATTGGAAACACTTTCCTATAAATAGTCCAAAAAAAAGGTGTTTGAGCAATTTCAAACACCTTTTTTTCATCATATTTTTATCCCAAGATTAGATTTCCCCTTTTCTTCTGGCTTCCTGTATTTTCTTTATGAAATTCAAAAACTTAAGCTTTTCAGCTCTTCTCCTAAGTAATTCCACAGCTCTCTTTGAAGCTACTTTCTTTCTTGATTCTTTGAATCTCTTACCTCTCTTGGCAGCTCTTTTATGGTCTGCTAATTGTTTTGATTTGCTCTTTGGTTTTCTCATGACTTCTAATTTTAGAAAAATATAAGAAACTGATTTGAATAAATCAAGTTCTATTCTTTTTGAAATCAAAAAGACCCCAATTCTGAGGTCTTTTAAGTCTATTTATAATATTCCTTTAAAAAGTCAACTATCTGCTGAGACGGAACCAATATGGCCCCTTTCTCAATTGCTAAGTCAAACAAATATCTCGGCACATCATAGTGTGGTTGATTTTTGTTTTTCTTATTTGAAAACTTATGTCTTCCGAGCCCTATTTCCTCAGCAAATTTGTGAAGATAAGGAATGTCATTTGAAACCATGTGGCTATGCCATTTCCAAACTTCTCTTGGCGTGTCAATTAAAATAATATTATCCGCATTTACTTACGCCACAATTAGAGCATGTTAAACAACCTTCCTGGAATATAAGTGAGTTCTGATTACAATTTGGACAATTGTTATCACTCTTTGTTCCATCGGGAATGAATCTCTTAATCACTCTCACAACACCATTCTTCCAAGTCATAAGTGTATCATCATCCAAATTAAGAGAGCCAATAAGCTCGATTGCATAAGGAAGTGGCATACCATGTCTAAGTATTCCTGAGATAAGTTTAGCGTAGTTCCAATATTCTTTATCAAATGAACGTGAAAGTCCCTCTATGGTTATTTTATAACCGTCCTTGTCTTCATATTGGAAGTCATATCTACTACTTCCATCTTCGTTTCTATTTTTGACAATGAATCCCTTTTCTATGTAGTTAGGAATTGCTGGTAAACCATCAAGCTTACCTGTAAACATTTCGTAAGGCCTTCCATCAAGAGTTCCTACAACAGCAATCCATTTTTCAAGATTATTTTGAAATCTTACAACCTCAGCATCAAGTTTCTTAGGTCTCTTTGGAGCATGGTGGTCTTCAAATAATCTTTTCTTTTCTTCTTCTTTTTTCTCAGTAGCAGAAACAAGAACCCCAGAACGAGAGCCGTCTCTGTACACGGTTACACCTTTACATCCAGATTTCCATCCAGTTTCATAAACTTTAGCAACCATTTCTTCAGAAATATCATTTGGAAGATTTACAGTAACAGAAATTGAGTGGTCAACATGCTTTTGAACCATGCCTTGCATCTCCACTTTCTTAACCCAATCTACATCATTTGCTGTAGCTTTGTGGTAAGGAGATTTTTCTATTATTACAGAAATATCTTCTGCACTCATTTTTTTAACCTCATCAAGATTATATCCTTTTACTTTAAGGTATGTTTCAAACTTGTGATGAAACACTGGATATTCTTGCCAGCTGTCACCAACCTCATCTGTAAAATCAATTCTTGCGTTTTTATCATCTGGATTTATTTTTCTTCTTCTCATATAATAAATTGAGAATGCAGGTTCAATACCAGAAGTTGTTTGAGTTAAAATAGAAACCGAACCTGTAGGAGCAATTGTTAATAGGGCAATATTCCTTCTGCCATAAGTAACAAGTTCTTTGTAAAGTTTAGGATTTTCTTCCTTAATTCTAAGCATGAAAGGATTTTTGTTTTCTCTTGCCGAATCCCAAATAGGAAAAGCCCCTCTCTCTTTAGCCATTGTACAAGAAGAAGCATAAGCAGAATGCTTAAGTTTCATATGAAGTTCATTAGAGAACTCATTTGCTTTCTTAGTTCCATATCTAATTCCAAGAGCTGCAAGCATATCGCCTTCTGCAGTAATTCCAAGACCAGTTCTTCTACCCATTTCACACTTCTCTTTGATTTTTTGCCACAAGTTAAGCTCAACTCTTTTTATTTCATCTGGCTCTGGGTCGTTTTTAATTTTAGAAATAATTTTTTCAACCTTCTCAAGCTCAAGTTCAATAAGGTCATCCATCAATCTTTGTGCAATCTGAACATGTTCGTCAAATAATACATAGTCAAATTCTGCATCTTTAGTAAATGGATTCTTAACATATGAAAAAAGATTTATTGCAAGAAGTCGGCACGAATCGTTAGGGCACAAAGGAATTTCTCCACATGGATTTGTAGAAACTGTTCTAAATCCAAGGTCAGCGTAGCAATCTGGAATTGATTCCCTAATTAAAGTATCCCAAAATAAAATACCTGGCTCTGCAGAAGCCCAGGCATTATGGATTATTTTGTCCCATATTTTCTTAGCATCAACATTCTTTGTATAAGTTGGCTTTTCTGCTCCGACTGGATATTGTAACTGATATTCGTCTCCAATAAGTGCTGCTTGCATAAATCCATCAGAGATTTTAACTGATACATTGGCTCCAGTAACTTTTCCTGCTTGTGTTTTAGCATCAATAAAAGCTTCTGAATCTGGATGGTCAATAGATATTGATTCCATCAACGCCCCTCTTCTCCCTCCTTGGGCAACTTCTCTGGTTGAATTTGAATATCTCTCCATAAATGGAACTACTCCTGTTGATGTAAGTGCTGAGTTCATAACTGGAGAATTATTTGGCCTTACAAATGAAAGGTCAATACCAACACCAGCTCTTCTTTTCATGAGTTGTACCAATTCTTGGTCAAGCTTAAGAATACCACCATAAGAATCACTATCAACATCATTTCCAATAACAAAACAATTTGATATTGATACATACTGGAAATCGTTTCCTATCCCAGCCATAGGACTACCTTGTGGAACTATGTACTCAAAATTCTTAATTAAATCAAATATTTTTTCTTCGCTAATTGGATTCGGATATTTAGCTTCAATTCTCGCAAATTCACGAGCAATTCTTCGATGCATATCATCTGGAGTTTTTTCATATATATTTCCATCTGCATCTCTCAATGCATATTTTTTTGTCCATACATCTGCAGCAAGTGTATCTCCTTTAAAATATTCGATTGCGGCTTCTAAAACCTCGTCTCTCGAATATGTAATTTGTTTCTGCTTCATCTCTGTTTTTAAAGTTGTTTTTTCGTTCATTTTGTCTCTTGTTTCTCGTTATTTGATTAAAATTTGGCCGACAATTCCCAATACAGCGTAAAAATGCACTGTATAAAAAATTAAAAAACCCAGAATAATTAGTATCCTAATTTACTAAGTTTTACCTCTTGGTTTTGGAAAATAATCGTGTGAAAAAAAGTTATAGACTTTGATTTTTTGGAAATTTGATTCAAGAATGATTTTTTTGGAAAAAACCAGGCTCACTATTTCTTTAATCAAATGTCTCATAAGTCGATTTCTTTTATAAATAAATAAACCACAAATTTCAAATTCCATAGAAAATATCAATTAGTTTTTCACACCTCCAAAACTCTAAAAATTTAGCCAGAATTATTAGAATTTTGACCCATAAATAAAGCTATTTCTTCTATCGAGGATTCTACCGTAGATGGTCGCCTTGAAACAACACCTTGTTCATTTTCATTGGCAAATTCAATAAAAACTCTCCTTGCATCAAATATTAACAGCCTATACATACCATCTTGACCATTTCTGTTTTTTATAATACCAAGCATAGCCTGATTATTTTCTTTCATGTCATCTGGTCTACCAATACCGAGCGCAAGGTCTACTGTGGCAACAATACCGAGTGATTCCCCAATGTGGGCTGTATTTATTTTCTCCTCTTGAATTGCTGTTCTATTTGTTTGATGGGCCGTCCAAACTGGAACCCCTAAGTTATTTGCAATATTCCTAAGACCCTCGGCAACATCTGTTAATGCATGTCTCTTTTCGGCATACGAACCAACTGGTTTCATAAGACCCAAATAATCCACAAATATAATATCTGGTATAAATCCTTCAATTTCAAGAGTCTTAAGGTGAGCTTTTATCGTATTAATGGTTACACCACCTTCAAGGAATTCCTTTATTTTCAATCCACCACCAAGCTTGGCAATTTCTGAAAGATTTTCAGAAATATATTCTGGATAATCCCAAACATTCTTTAACCTAATATCGTTCAAGCAGGCATCAAATCTTTGCCCAACCACTTCCTCAGAAAGCTCAAGAGTATAATAAACTACCTTCTTTCCAGCTAAAAGTGCTGTAGAAGCCCCTTTAACAAGAGCCATTGATTTACCACCACCTGGAGGTGCTATAACAACTGCAAGCTCACCTGGAGATAAACCACCCCCTATCATTTCATTAAGACCATCCATAAATGGAATTGGAATTCTGAAGTCTTTGGCTAAACGTTTATTTACATCCCTGAAATAATCATGTCCTGTATCTTTTGGTTGACCAGCCTTTAGAGCTTCCTCAAAGTCTTTAAGAATACTATCCCACTTATTTTTTTTCCAATTGGCTGCGGCTCTTAATATAGCCTCTCTAACATTTCTCTTTACAAAAAATTCTGTTGATGAAGATTGTACTTCTGGCTTGTCTTCGATTTTAAGTTCTTCAATCTTATCTATTAAACCAAGAAGATGTTCTTTTACAATACCTTTTTCCTTGAAGGAAACTCTATCTCGTAAGGTATCAAATCTAATTATCGAACTTCTGTCCTTATAATAACTAAGCGCATGTTCAATGAGTATTTTTTGATAGGTGTCGAAATATTTACTGTCAAGAACATCTACTATTTGTTCAGCAAAACCAGACCTATCTTCACAAAAAACGTGAATTAGTTTGTTTTGATAGTGGACTCCGAGTGCGCTATCGCCCTCATCCTCCTGTAAAAAGGAATTAAATGCATTACTGCTGAACTCGCTCATAAATTTTGTCTCTCCAGTACAAATGTAGTATTAAAATTTGAAACTCAAAAAAAAATAATAAGAATTAACTTATGCTAACTTCAAATTCTTTTTCCTTGGCTTTCAAATTATAAAATGGCCCGAAAAAATACCCAATATTATTCTCTCCAACAAATTGAGTAAAGCCATCTCTTGCAAACATTTCCATGGCTGTCTCAATACTTCTATCCGAATCGAGAGCCTGTGTACTTATTGCGTTGACCAAATCAACTGCAGGTTGATTAAGAAATGGTTTCTTAAGATTCATTAGCATGGCATTTCTATACAATTCTTGCTCAGCTTGAATTATTTTTTCGTATGTCTTAAGTTTTTTTTTCTTCTGCTTTTCATAACACTCCTCGACAAGTCTTTTGTAGGTATATTTTTCATTGGCCATATCTGGAAAATGAGTAAGCAAAGTAGTAATTCCAATTCCATGTATACCAGAAATATCATCTGAATCATCACCCTTGAAGCACTTGAATAAAAGTGCATTTTCATGAGTGTATCCAAATTTTTCTTTGAAGTTACTTTGTGTTATTAACTCCATGCTATCTGGATTTATAATTGAAACTCTGTCAGAAATTAGTTGAAAGAAGTCTTGGTCTCTACTGAATATTATAAATTCTTCATTAGGATTTTTACTATTTAAAATATAGTAAGCAATTAAGTCATCAGCTTCTATATAATCTTCTTCCATTTGTCTTACGAATAATTCGTCAAGATAAGTTTGAATATCTATCTTTTGAGATAATAATTGAAATTGTTCTGCATCTTCAGGAGAACCTACTCCTTCGGTAGCAATCATTCTTGTTTCATTCTCCCAATCCTTTTGTCTATTAGCCTTGTATGGCTTATAAATATTATATCTCAACTTTCCTGCGTGAAAGCCGTCCCAGGCAACAATAACTCTGTCTGGCATTATTTTATTTAGAACAGATTTGGTACTTTCTAAAAAACCAAAGGTGCCACCACATAACTTGTGGTTAGCACCTTTTAAGTCTTTTCTCTTATAGAAGTTTCTTTTAAGATTCCAATTTCCATCAACCAATAAAGTTCGCATTCTATTTTATTTTAATTTCAAAATTCACTTCAATCAACCACTTATTTTTTAAAGCTATGACGTAAGCGCTTTCATTATTTTTTCTAAACTCTTGCTTTGAATTATACCTCAAAGCTTCTTCCAAACACTTTTCCTTTGTCCAATATCCATTAGACTTTTTTGTTCTCATATGTGGACATAGCTCATGTAACCAATTATTATTAAGCATAGACATATAAGCGCCAGGGCTTTTTTTGTACAATTCTTTTTTAGAATTATATTTCACCACCTCTTTTTCACACCTCTCTTTTGTCCAATAACTCTTTGGCTTTTTCTCAATTACATTCATATGAGAACAAATTTCATCAAGCCACCCATTAATTCTTGCTGAATTATAGGCACTCCCACTCTCCTTGGCAAATATAGTTCTTTTTTTGTATTTTAAAGATTCTTGTAAACATTTTTTTTTATTCCATTTCAATCCACCACCTATTGCTCCAGCCTTAGCTTCATTTAATACATTATATCCACTATTTCTATATTCCTCAACTTTTTCAGCTTCTAAAACCCTCGCTTTATTGACATCTATATAATCAGAGTAAGTTAAAATTGGTTTAAATCCAGTTTTTTTAATGTGCTGATAAACTTTACTTCTTTTATCTCTTTTATGTTTATTATCTCTCTTTTCAATATTATATGTTAATCCAACATATACTGCTCCATCATCAAATTCATAAACATAAACAAGTCTCATAAACCTATTCCCAACAACCGACATATGAGAACAAATCTCATCAAGCCACCCATTCTTAATAGAAGCATTATAAGCCCCTCCAGAATTAGCTTTAAACATTGACCTTAACTTATATTTGACAGCCTCTTTCAAACATCTTTCTTTTGTCCAATAACCTCTATTCTTTCTCATTTTTGTTTTATTATAAATACCAAGAAAAATCAATAAATAAATAATAAGCGTTTTCATATTTATAAAATAAAAAAGTCGGATAACTTGATGCTATCCGACTTTATTCGAAAAATAAAAAGAAAAAATTAAATATCTTCTACAACATCTTTCATGAATTCATCATATACCATTCCCCACTCGTGGGCGTGATTCTTCTTATACTCCTCAATTGATTCTTTTTCATTTAAAAGAAATCCGTAGTCTGTACAAAGAATCTTCCCACCACTGGCCGATACATTGGTAATGTGATTTTTAACCACAACAAGGTCAGTTTCAAGAGCATAAGCATAATCTATCTTCTTATAAGTTGCCTTTACTTTTCTTGACCTTCCAAGTACTCCACCAGTTCTAAACACAAGAGTTGATACATAGAAGATTCCATCTCCACCATAAGGTTCAAGAGAAGATGGACCTGTAGGCATTTTTGGGGGTGCTGTGTAAGCGTGGTTGATAAACATAAGTGTTGACGTATAAGGAAACGTCTCGTTTCTTGTAGCGTTAATTCTTGGCCCAAGGTATCTTGTAATTTCTTCTCTAATAACCCTGGCAGTAACCATCATTCCTCCACCACTTTCTCCGTCTTCCATTTTTCCAAGCTCCTTTTCTGAAGGCGTTCCTCCAATCGAATCCCAAATGAATAATAAATCGTAAGGAAGTTCACCTTTTTCTTGAGCATCAAGTGTTTCTTTTACATATTTACAACCTTCTTCAATAGTTGATACTCCGTTATGAACAATTGCGTCTTCAAAATCAATCCCCATTGTCTCACCTCTTTGAAATGAGAATTTGTTTTCTGTAATAATGAAAACTGGAAGGATACCTTGCTTCTGAGCAAATGCAGCTGCTTCAAGACCCATTGTTGACTTACCAGTATCAGATTTTCCGTAGTTCATAATAACATGTCCAGTAGGAATACCTTGAAGTCTGGTGACATCTTTATAGGCTTGAGACATTTCAATCCATTCTTGTGGCTTGTACTTTACATCTTTGAAGTTGGTCTTCTTCTTGTAATCAACAAGTTTGGTAAACTTCTTTTTAAGTTTAGGAGCTTCAGAATCACCTTTAGATTCATTATATATTTCTCCAGTTGATGCGTTGATTAAATCATCGCCTTCTTTTTTGAACTCCTCCCCAGATTCGGAGTGGATGATTTTACCATCCACTTCCTCGAATCCATCAGGAAGGCCTTTTTTCTTTTTTGCCATGCTTTTGAAAATTTAAGTAATCTTACTGTCTTGGTTGAGCAGGAGGGTTTGGTTGAGCGTAATTATTCACCTGCTGTTGAGCTACCTGCTGAGTTGGCGCTTGAGTTGGAGCAAATCCATTTGCATCATTAGCATTAAATGGTTGCCAATCAACTTCTTTACCAGTTCCATCAGTTTTATCTCTGGTTCTAAGATAGAAGATGTTTGAGTCTTCTTGCTGTTGACCAAAGTTAACAGAAGCTCTACACTTGTTACACTTTACAGTGGTGTACTTAAATTTTCCTTTTGCTACGTGAGCGTCAAGCACAAGGTCATCGCTGCCACAACAACCGCACTTATGCACGTCATAAAAAGATAGTTTTTTTGATTCCATCACTGCCTCGTGGAGATTCTCCCCCTCTACAGTGAACTCGTAGGTTCTTTTACCTACTTTCTTCTCGATTTTCATCTTGAAATTTCCCATGATTCTTGTTTTTAATTTTTATTAAAATTATTATAATTAATAATAAGAATCTGGAACTCTAAAATCAAGTAAAAATGAAAAAAAAGTAAAATTTTTTTAAAAATATCGAAATCCTTAGAAATAAGTGGATTCCGATGAAAGGTCTTTATAGTTAATTCCTGATTTATAGTTTACAGAAAATAACATACCCTTGTGACAAGACATAGCTTTGGCTATTTCCTGGACTAACTCGCCCTCTTCTGGATGGACATCCAATACTATTGAATCATGGACCTGGAACATGAATTGACTCCTTTTGCCAACTAAAATATTCTTTATTTCAATGACTTTATCAACTATAATTTCAGAAGCCGTTGACTGTATGTAGTTATTAAATCCTGCGTATGATTTCTCTGGTCTAATGATAGAACCCCACTTATTTATTAGATAACCTCTATTTTCTGCCAAATCCATAAGTTCTTTTGACTTCTCAAATATGGGACTTAAAAATTGCTTAACACGAAATATTTTTTCATGAGGATATGGAAGTCCTTCAAGCCTCTTTAAAATAGTTGCTTCTCCAGCACCATATAAAATGGCGTGATTCACATCTTTTGCTATAGCTCTTTGTTCATTAGTAAAATCTGGTGTTTCAAATATAATTATAGCCGTCTCTGCATGAATATCTTTGTCATAATACTCTTCAATGAATTCTTCATCTCCACATAAATAAATGGCAATTCTTATTTCAAAAGAAGTAAAGTCAAATTGGTATATTTTACCATTTCTAAATCTGGATATAATCATTGCTCTATCATCATTGCTCTTTGAGAGATTTTGTGGATTATATCTATCATTAGATGTTATTCTTCCAGTTATTGTTCTCTTATTTGAATAATTTATTCTGGCAAGCTTAGAGTAATCACGATATAAAAAATCAAGGTTCTTATTAAAGTCATAAGAAAAAGCTATATGTCTCGTAGACATCCATCTTGTAATCCTGTCTCTTTCACACATTCTCTTTAAAAATACCTCTTCCTCTTCATCAAGCTCAAGTGATTCTGAAGGAATTTTACTCATCAAAAAAGGGATATATTTACTTATATCAATGTTTGGTACTATCTGAAAATATTTAATAGGAGTTTCGGTGTTATATTTAATCCACCTAATAACATCGAGGGCCAAAATATCACCAAGACTATCAAGATTTACATAATTTTCAATATCATCGTATGAATAAATCATACAATTCAATTTATTGAATAATTCTGTTATTAAGGTCCGATAATTTGATTCCGTTAACCAAAGACTTTTGGCATTAATTATTATGTTCTTATCACCATTCCTCATATAAATTGCCCCATTGTTGAAGTGTATATATGTAAGAATACTGTTGTCGATATTAGTTTCTATAAATTTAGAAAAATCACCATTTATTATTGAGTCATACTTGATGAAATCTGATGGTAACCAATTCTTAAGATTTTTGTAAACAAAATCTTCTATGTTTCTATGAAAGCTTTCATCTTTAATTTCTTTACACTCAGATTCATTATAAGTCCAAAATAAATTTTTAATAACTTCACTATTATGAATCTTTTGGTCTGGGAACATGTGTTTTGTAGAATTCCAACCAATCATTAAAGTTGGTATATTTGGAGTTAAAGCTTCAGGAGAAACAATCCTCTTTAAATCTAATTCTTGAGTTATCTCAACAGGATAACCTCCAAGATATTCTTTCAAAGAATTTTCTTGCTCTTTTGTTTCGGCTATAATTCTACAAATCCTGAACACATGGCAAATATAAGAAATTAATTCTTATTCTGTACCATTAAATATATAACTTCATGTTTATTAGGCGCTTGTAGTGCCTGTGAGTGCCTCAGTTGGTTTATCTTTAGGGATACCAAGTTTATCTGGCAATCCATACCACTTACTACCAGTTCTTGGGTCGAAGGCAAACATAGACTTACCTGGCCTATATTCCCAGTGCCATTCTTCTGATTTAACGGTTCTAACAAAGCCATATTTATAAGCATTTAAAATTAACCATTCATAAATTTCTTGAATAAAGTTATTAAACTTTGCGCCACCACAATTTAAGTCAATAGCAATACCTGCATTATGATTTGAATATCCTGGTTTCCCTGTTTCTGGATTAAATGATGTTGAGGAAGCTGTTCTCAACCAATGGTCATCATTAACCTTGCTTTTATCTTTTACATTTTGTCTCCTAAGCTCATATTGAGCTGCAGATATAAATCTACCATCAGAAGCAACAATATTTTTAAATGGGTCTCTATATCCACTTGTTATTCTAAGTGTAATTCCATCCGCCTGTGCAGCATCTCTCATTGCCTTATATGCAGATAATATTTGGTCACTCACAGGGTAGCCATCTATAATATACATCTGCTTAGAACCAATAATATCCCCATTGCTCCACAAATCTCTAACACCAAGAGAAGAATCGAAACTACCAAGTTCTGTGGATGATATTATAGGTACAGATTGCGCAATTGGTCCTCCATTGTTTCCACTAACAAATCCTTGTCCTATGAAGTCAGAAGTGTTTGCACGAATTGTTGTAGGACTTGTGAGAGCCCCAGACTGAAATGACCTTAAAGCCTCTCTATCTGTGTCATCAAATCCAGTTCCAAGTGCAAGTGGTGCCTCAGATTCTCCAAGAGCTCTGAAAGTTTGAAGTGTTATAGGCTTAATGGAACCATACCCATCACCACCAGGTGAAAATCTCATTCTGATGCCCTCCATTGATGTGGTCATGTTATTTGGTTCAATTGAATGCTTTACTTTCATTACTTGATAAAGCCCTCCAAATAATGGTGAATTTTCAAGGAAGAAAAACTGCATTGGATATGCTTGTGAATTTCCAAGCATATCTACAGATGCCTTATATGAACGACCAGCAAGAACTGAAAGCATTGAGCAGTCTGTTGTTACTTTCTTATTTTGATTTTCATTATCTACAAGCCTCTGAAGATTAACAATACTTTCAGCAGTAACTTTATTGTCATCAGTTCCAACTTGAATATTGCTTACAATTTGGTTATCTGGATGTCCGTATTTAATCACAAAAGAATTTACATTATAAGTTCTTTGTTCATTTGCAAAATTTCCAAGAGCTGTTCCATCTGTGTTTCTTGTCTTAGTTCTTGACTCTGGTGTTGGAGTAAACAATACGTGAAAAAAGTTCCTTATAGTTATATTTGCATGCTCTCTACTTGGTGAATAAATATCTTTAACATTTAAGTATCCTGGATTACCTGGTGTTGGAATGAATAAAAAATTATTCTTTGTACAAACTTGTTGAATTATATTTAGAACAGTAGTATTTCCATTTGGCTTATATAGTGGCTCTAAATTTATAATAGAATCTCTTACATCAACGGGTTCATCTGGTTTATTTATTCTTTGTAACGGATAATCATAAATAAAAGTTCCATCTGGAACTGATGACGATTGAGCTTGGTCGGCAACATTGAGACATATTTTCCCAACATTTGGACCACTACTCACTTGTGTTAAACTCTGGAGTTCTTCTGCACTCAAATTTACACCCTCTTCAAGCTCTTCTTGAGAAAAGCAAATCATTTCGTTGTGTTGAAGATTTTTGTGATTGTCTCCAAATCTTCTTTCAAGTACAGTTGCTACATCAAATACCTTAGAGCCCTTTCCACCTTCGCCACCTCTATTTTCGTCAATATCTCCACACAAATTTCCATTTGCGTCTTTCTTGTCTTTATACGCTAAAGTTTGCCATTGGTGGAATAATGTGTGCATCTGCTTATAAATTGACCCTTCTTGCTCACCAGCTTTACCAAGAACTTCTCCAATTATTTGATTTCTCTCATCTTCTATTCCATTAATTTTTTCAAGTATCACCTCAGCACACTTTCTAATATAAGCTCTTTGATTTCTCCCTTGATACGTTAGATTAAAAAGGCCAAATACAAGATTTGAGTCAAAATCATCACCCAAGTGAGCACATATTGTATAACCAACTTTACCAGCTACAGTAAAACCCTCTGGACTCATTGTTTGATTTAGTGTTTCATTAACATTTTCTACAAAAGAATTTCTCCACTTCAATTGAACATCTCCACCATTATAAAAATTTGGCCCTGGATTCTTACATTTAGAAAATTGAAAAACATTGTCTCCAAAAGAAGTTGATGTACCGTCTCTATAACCAACAAGCGTAGCAACTCTATTTAACAAAAATTTACCATTTCCAACCGCTGTAGTTTCATCGCCTTTATCTCCATATTTTGCATTCAAAGCAACATAACCAGTTGGTTCATTTTGACCTGCATCAGTAGTATCTTTCTCTGAATTTTTAAATTCAGAATCAGTAGGCGCTGTATTTGCCTCCAAAGCTCTTTGATGGTCTTCTCCCTCAAACAAAACCATCATATATTTACCAGGTTGTAAGGGTGATGAATTCGGAGTTGTTCCTTCATATTTAACCAAAGTAGTCGGATACATATATGCAATACCGTTGTTTACTATTCTTGTTGCTGTAAAATCAGTTGTATTAACAAAAGAAAGTGGATTATTTGCATTTCTTACTCCATTAGTTTTTGAATTATTTTGAGCCTCAAATAAGCTAATAATATTTCCACCAAATCCAATATTTTGGTCCTCCCTTCTTGACTCTGCATCCTCATATTCTGAGAATCCCTCAAGTTTTTCACCAACTATACTTATATTTTGTAATAAAGATTCATTGGCAAGCTCATTCCATATTTGTTGAAATGTTAGATACTCTACACCAACTCCCTTTGCGGCTTCAAGTAAAGAGGTATTAGCTTGATTTAATTCATCTAAAGGAAGTGATACCCCTTGTACAGTCTGATTTGGATTGCTCATTACCACTTTCCAGGTTATAGGGTTTACAGTTGGTGAAAGTGTTAGCAAACTACCCCCGCTATCAAATGCAACAAAATTTGGTATTTCTGCAGCAGGCTTACCAGAGGCAAGTGCTAAAGATGTGCAATCAACAGTAAAATATCTCGAAAAAAATGTAGCAAATCTCTTAAGTAATAAAAAATCTACATCAGATAAATTTTTTAAAATATTATCAGTAATATTTTGCATATCTCTATCCGCAAGTTCTTGTATTGATTGAATATCGTCTCTATCTAATAGTAAATTAGTATATTGACCAGGTAGATTAGGGTCATTGCTTCTTGTAAAGTAAGCGGCAATACCACCTCTCACAAGAACATTTGTTGCTATATTTGAATAATATGACTTATATGGATTTGGTGATGACATTTCCATATTATTAATCCTTTGTTTCAATATACCATCATCTTGGCCTGATTGTTCATTGTTTTCCAATAAATCTTTTGCTATACCTTCAGTAACTGCGTTTATAAAATTTTTTACAAACTGCATTTCATGTTCATCAACATCAATCCCCTCTGAGTCTCTATCTCCAAGATTTTCTTTAGTTGCAGGAACCTCTTCACCTTCTTTAAGAGTTAGTGGAAATGATTCGCCAATCAATCTCCCTTTCTCAACCAATACATTTCTTGACTGTTGTCTTGATGTGTCGCCTCTATATCCATCTAAGCCAGCATCAAGAATACTTCCCATTACAAATGCAGCATCTTTTGCAAGTTGTGAAAATATTTCTCCAATAGTAATTTTTTCAAGTTTTGTTTGAGAAGATGCAAAAACCCTTCTCTTTATTTCATCATCAATCTTTTCAAGATTCTTAGAGATAATGTTAAGAGCATTTGCTTTTGCTGTATTTATTTCTTCATCACCTCCAACTGCATTGAATCTTTTGTTAAATGTTTCGTAGCTCTTTGGAATTGCTCCAAAACTATCCTTACCATTAAATTTTAATGAGAGCAATAAATAAGTGTTCAGTGTATTAAGCTCCTTAGCATTTCCAAGTTTAATGTCTATTTTTTGTTTATCGTTAAGATTTTGGTCAAGAGAACTAAGTGTTGGTATTTCAATTGTAATGAAACCTACAACTGGTTGATTATTGGCAATACCCTCTATCTTCTCCCCTTCGGAAACTATATTAGTAGCAACAATACTTCTCGCTAAGTTTGTCTTCAGTGAACCAAGTTGTTTAACAAGGTCATCAAATTCCTTCGTTGTATCTTGGGTCTTAACTTCTACTTGTTTACCAATTTTAATTAGGTCAAATACGCTAATTACATTTTTTACATCCTCTTGTGTTGCTTGGGGCCCAAGTCTATCTTTTCTTAATCTCTTGGCTGCAAGTAAATATAAAAAAGGAAGGTCTGCAAAAAATCCCCATTGATTTGGTACAAATTCACATTTAATATCATATGAACCATCACTTGAGTTAAATGATGTTGTTGTTCTTTTTAAGTTAAGAACCCAGCTTGCTGGTTTTCCTAAATATCCCTTAAATGAAAATAAAAACTTAGGTGGTGGCCAATTGAATAAAACACTATAATCGTGAGATTGTCCATCATTATCTGGATTTCTATCTTGTCCACCAAACACAGTTAATCCATAAAGGTCTTTAAATGTAACTGTAACAAGTGGCTGAAGTGAGGTGTTTATTTCAATATCAATACCAGTTATACCAAAACCAATACCTTCCCTAAAAAATTCTGTACTAAACAATTTTCTTCCAAGGAAATCAAAAGTAGTTCCATTAACGCAAGCCTCAAGCTTGACATCAATGAAAAGGTCCTTCATGCTAAATTCTGATGGTTGCTCCTGGGGCATAATTATCCTCTATCTCTCTTAGCTACTATTTTTCCACTCACTTCTGTTAATACATCTTGTAAAGGATATGGCACCCTAATAACAGTATTATCTGGAATGTCGAATTCCATAAAATACTCTTCATTAGCCCAAAGAATTAATCTCCAGAGTGTTTCGTCTTGGTATATATTCCCAGCAATTGTATCAAGCCTGTTTTTTTGTTTATTATAAAGTATAGACTTATCTGTTGTTCTATGGTTAATAGATACTGCAGGCATATTTTTTAACGAATCGTTTGACTTAAGCAGTTTGTAGAAATCGTATGGCATCGTAATTATTTTTCTATAAATAATACGAATAAAAAATATGAAAATAAAGGATTAGGCACTTGTTATGCCATTGATTGGGCTGTACATACCACCTGCATCTGTAGAAAGTGGTGGACGTGAGCCATGAGCCTTGAATGGACCTATTATATTAAAGTTAATACTTACAAGAACCCACATAGGCTGAACTCTACCACCATCCAATGTCCACGGGGCATCTGCATAGTCAAAACTAACACTGTTGACAATAATATCATGATTCCACCAGTCACCTAAGTGAATATGACAAACTGGTGGCTTTGTAAATGCAAACCCAGTATCAGAACCATCTTCGTTTGCAGATGGCCTTGTAAGCTTAGACAAAAATTCTACTTTTCTAACAAAGTCAACTTTATCTCCAGAAAAATATGATGGCTGGAACATTAAACCTTCTTTCATCGTATTGATTCTGTTTATTGTATCCTCAGGCTTACAGATTATTTCACCATTGTTGTACTCCTTTTTTGTGATATTGATATTATATATATTGTTACCTACTATATTTGTTTCAGAATAATTTGTAGGCCTATTCATTTCAGCATCAATATCTCCAATTGTTTCTTCTAAATTTACAAGATTCTTATTAATCTCATTCCTTTCTGATGTAAGAGCGGCATTTTCTGTTGAATTATTTAATTTATCAAAATTCTTCTTTCTATCTAATTGCTTAGTTCTACCTTTAGAAAGATTTATCGAACTTGTCATTTGATTAGTCCAATCAGACGAGCCAGTTGGCTTAACTTCTGACTCCTGAACTTCAAGAGAAACGGCCTCTGCATTATTTTGCTCAAGCTTCTCATTAATCTCATTAAGCTTTTCTTTTTCTTCTTGCTTCATTCTTTCAAGTTCTTGAGCCTTAAATTTTCTTGCATCATTTTGAACATGGTCAGATTGAGTAAAGTGATTAGGCAAACTTGCATTAACAGCTTCCATCTGCTCTGAATTCCAATTTCTACCTATATCAACTGATTGCGTATAATCTGTTAATACATAAAAAGAAATAGAAGCATCTCTACTTGAATTATTGTATGTATAAATTGCCTCAGGTCTTCCAAGAAAATTTGTTGAGTTCCAGTTTGCATTTTCTGTATTTTGAATACTCTGAATATATGGCGGAAAGAAAAATTGGTCTCCGCTTGAATAATTCTTCAAGTAAAAAATGAGCTTTCCAGCCTGCCCTGGGGCGTATGGATTTGCTATAGTAAATCTTTGTCTTGATACTTTAGGAGAACCATCTCTATTCATCCCGATAGCATAAGCTTTGTTATTTTGTGGGTCAAAGTTTTTGGAAATCTGAGAATTTCCATTTTTAATTGTATTAACAATATGCCTAACCCCCCTTCTTCCAGCAAAAAAATCCTCATCTTCAAAAGGGTTTCCGATAACAGTCTTTGCCATCATTGATGCTGCTGAACCAAGTTCTTCATTTTGAGCTCCAGGTCTTAATAAATCAATATCTTTTGCTCCTCCATTATAATATGCTCCACCATTTTTCTGAATAATATCAGAAGGTGTAGATAAGGTTCTGCTTTGGAATTTTGGATGAAACGAACCTATTGTTTGTGCGATAAGCTCCTGAAATCCGTCTTGAGAAAAGTTATTCAATGCATTTAAAGAATCAGTACTTCCAACTTGTAGATTATATAGATTAAATGTACTTCTCTCTAAGTTGTATTTTCTTATATTAGCTGTAACACTACCCTCAGAAAAAGTAACGTATGTTTGTCTTTTAAAGAATGGGTTCAAAAATTCTCCCCCTTTTGCAATATTTGAATTTATAGAAAATAAAGCATCATTTATATTTCTCTGCCTTCTTCCAGTTGGGAAATCTACACGCTGAGATGTTCCATAGAAATTTTGCATCTCCCTACCCTTTGTGGTAATAAAATCATCAGTTGAAAATATAGCTTTTGCTGTAGGTGTATAATATGGCTCAATAGCATCATAATTAACGATATTCGTATTAATGCTTCCTTGCATTATTCTACCAAGAGTCCAATTTTCATTAGTAGAAGTATATTCGTTTTTTGATATTTGCCACTTATTAGGAACTTGATTATTATTCCTGAATGTTTCAGAATCTAAAAGAACATTTGTGTTTTTTGGGGCGTTTTTTGAAAACAAAAGCTCCCTAACAAGAATGCCTTGTGTAAAAACTCTTGATATTCCCAAGAATGCACTTGTTCCAGCGCCTTGTACATTAACTCCAAGTAGACCAAATGCTTGGTTTTTTGCCATAGCATCATTTCTTATAGAACTTGAATCATTTAATAAGTCTGATGAAATCGGAACATTCGAAGAAAGATTGTCTTCTCTAAATGGAACCGAGTCTGAAGCAATGTTTGAATCAACTGGAATATTGGCTGCAATATTATTTGCTCTAAACGGAACTGAATCTATAGCGAGATTTCCACTTCCTGGAACATTTGAAGATGTATTATCTTCCCTGAAATCATCAGAGTCGGTTAGCAAATTACCAGTATTTGGAACGTTTGCCGACAAATCATCTTCTCTGAATGGAACTGAATCTGTCGCAAGGTCTCCTGTTCCTGGAACATTTGAAGACAAATTATTAAATAAAAATGGAGTAGAATCTGTTAATAAATCAGATGTACTTGGAACGTTTGCAGATAAATCTTCTTCTCTGAATGGAACTGAATCTGTTTCTAAATTTGTAAACTTAGGAACATTTAAAGAAAGGTCATCCTCTCTGAATGGAATTGAATCCGTTTCAAGATTGGTGAATTTTGGAGTATTGAAGGATAAGTCATCTTCCCTAAATGGAACTGAATCTGTTTCTAAGTCTGTAGTCTTAGGCTTATTAAACGAAAGGTCGTCAGCTCTAAATGGAACTGAGTCTTTTTCTAAGTCTGTAGTCTTAGGCTTATTAAACGAAAGGTCGTCAGCTCTAAATTTTGCAGAATCTTTTTCTAAGTTAGTTGTGTTTGGCTTATTAAACGAAAGGTCATCTTTTCTATATTGAATTGAGTCTTTCTCTAAATCCGTTATAACTGTCTTATTAAAGGAAAGGTCATCTTTTCTAAAAGGAACAGAATCTAATTCAAGATTACTTGTCTTTAGCTTATTAGATGAAATATTATCACTCCTGTATTGAATCGAGTCTCTTTCAATATCACTTGTCTTTGTCTTGTTTTTTGAAAGGTCTTCTTTTCTATATCCTTCAGAATCCTTCTCAAGATTAGATTTTTTTTCTACATTAGATGCAAGGTCATCTTTTCTATAGACAATAGAACTTTCTTCTAAGTCCGATTTATTTGATTTATTTCTTGATGTGTTATTATCTCTGGCCCCTTCAGAATAGCTATCTATATTTTTTGACGCTGGACTTTTGGAGTCTTGCGACAAATTCTTATTTCTATAAATTTCAGATTCTGATTCAATATCAGATTCTTTTGATTTATTTTTTGATAAATTAGCTCTTCTGAATGCAATGTTATCTCTCTCAATATCTGAATCAGAAGGAACATTTTTATTAATGTCATTCTTTCTAAATTCATTTACCAATTTTTCAGAATATCTTAGTAAGTCAAATTCATTAGAAACATTTTTTGATAGGTCTGACTTTCTAAAGGCCTCTGATTTTTCCTCAAGGTTATCTGGTCCAATTCTATTCTTAGAAAGACTACTTTCCCTTATTTCCTTAGCATCCTTTTCTAAGTCAATATTCTTTGCCAAATCATTCTTTTGTAGATTGTTGTTTCTGTATGCTACAGAATCTTTTTCTATATCAGAAGTTCCTGGGACATTTTTATGAATATCATTTATTCTAAATTGATTTCTATATGCCTCAGAATCTCTTAGTAAGTCCTGGTCCTTAGAAGTATTTTTTGAAAGTTCATTACTTCTATAAGAAGAACTATTTTCCTCAATACTGTTATTTATAGACGGATTCGGCTTGTTTTTATGTTGATTGTCAATTCTTGGTTGAATTGAATCCTTCTCTAAGTTAGTAGTCTTAGATGTATTTTTTGCAATCAAATTTTTTCTATAAGCCTCACCCTGTTGTAGTAGATTAAATCTATCTTCTTGTATCTTTGCCCTGGCGAGAAGTGATTTTCTAAAGTTTTCAGAAATATTTTCTAAGTCAGTTTCGCTTATTACCATTTTGGCAATTAGCTTATCTCTGATAATCTTTGCATCCTCTTCGAGGTCTGTGTTAAATGGAACGTTTTTAGACAATAGCAATTCCCTTGTCTGTGGATACAATACATCGTATACAGTCACTGGTCTAACAACGGTTTTAGCAAGAAGACGCTTTCTGGCATTTGCAGAAAATTCTTCATAATATTCTCTTAGCCTTTGCTCTTGTCTTGCTGCTTCATCATTAGGGTCAAATAAAGGGAAACCGTATTCCATTAATTAGTGTTTACTATAAATAATGCTATAAAAAAAATAGCACAAAAATTATGATACAATTGATGTGTCATCAACAATGACGCTCTGAATATCTCTACCATTGAGTTTAAGGTCAATTTGTATTTTCTTAGTGCCTCCACCGCCACCACCTTCTCCAATATTAGCAAGTTTAGCAAGAGCTTCAGCAATTTTATTAATAGAGTCTCCCATAAGTCCACCACCAATAGCTCCAATTGCCATTGACCATGCAAGACTTTTAAGCATTTCAAGTTTTTCTAAGTCAAGAGCAGCTGATGCGGCCTCCAGTTTTGCAAGACCCTCAGAAAGTCCATCAATTGCTTCAGACATCATCATAAGAGGAGCTGCGGCTTCAATTGCTATTTCAGCAAGTGTCTCAAGAGTAGCAAGGGGTCCTCCACCACCAAGCAAACCGCCTATTGCCCCCATTATTCCACCAGCAAGACTTGCTGCACCAAATGCCAACAATGCTCCAGATATTGTATATAGAGCTGTTGCCATAGCACCAAATACAGTCCAATCAACTGTTGATGCTTTTGCTAATATATCAATCATTGGAGATAGTGCCAGCGCTCCAAGTAATAAGAATGGAGCAGCCATGCCAAGCATAATACCACCAATCATAAGAAGTGGACCAGCAAGCGCCATTGCAATACCAAGGTCAATCATCCACCCAAATCCCACTTTAGATAATCCTTCTGCAGCTGGAACCAGTTCCTGAAGTGCTATCGCAAATACAAGAAATGCCGCAGAAACTATTAACATAGCAGCGGCTCCTGCTAATATAGCAACAGCACCAACTCCAGACATCATAATAGCACCAAGAAGCGCTACAATACCAACAGCGGCAAGCATAAATACAAGACCAGCAAGAACACCTTCCCAATTAACGTCAGTCATCATTGATAAAGCAAATGCAAATGGAATTAGTGATGCTCCAATCAACACCATTGCAAGAGCTCCCTTAAGAAGACCTTTGGCATTACCCATCATAGAAATACCTTGAGCAAGAGCATTAAATCCAGCTGTAATAAGCGGAGCCAATGCACCAACAGCAGCCATAAGTAATACTGTAGGCATACCAGGAAGCAATAATAACAATGCAGGCCCAGCGAGAGCTGTATTTACAATACCCTTAAGAACGCCTTTACCGCCCATAGCCTTCAGACCTTCGGCAAGACCTTTAAGCCCACCTCCCTGCCCTTTTGCATTAGCTGCTGGGTCTTTTGAGTCTGCGCCAGGAATGCCGCCTTTATTTGAAGCTATATCTGGTGCTGGAGCTTTTTTGCCCATTCCGAGCATGTTCTTCGCTCTACTAAACACCCCCTTCATTGCCTTAAAGCCTTCCATGGCTTTTCCAAATATTGGAGCAACTGCAACAAACCCAATAAGAGCTGCTGCAAGATGCTTAGTTACTGGACCAGCTTCAATCATCCATTGAAGGAGTCCATTTATAGCCTCAATAAAAGGTTGAAATGCGGTAAATAAATTCATTATCGTATTCTTAAATGCATCAATTGTATCACTAAAAGATTGATTCTGCTTAGCCTGTTCTTCAAGTGTAGCTTGCTTGTTCATATGGTCTTCAATAATACTTTGAGCCTGCTCAGAGGTAAGGTCTTTTATATCCTTAACTCCAGCTTTATCGAGCATACTTCCTTCTAAAATTTCACCATGAACATCAAGACTATCCTTGAGCATGTTGTTCATCATATCCTGGTCAAGTGGCTTTCCGTCTGGACCCATTACTTCACCAAGTTGAAGGTCTGGCATAAATTCAGCCTTTCTCGCATCCTCGGCATTACTTTGAATCATTTTTTGAATTGAGTCAAGTGATTGTCCAGTAGCATCAGCAACCATTTGTAATCTATCAACATCTACTGGGTCAAACTGAAACTCTCCAGTTTCTTTATTCCAAGAACCAATGTCATCACCCATTGATGTTAATATTTTTTGAAGTTCTTCAGGACCCTTACGTGCTGCAGAAAGTAAGTCCATCGGATTTATATTTGCAAATGAACCACCAGCAAGTTGAAGTTCAGAAGCCATTTCCATAGCCCCCTCAATTGTTCTTGCTCTCTTTGCAACATCGAATATTTCATCAACATTCATCTTAAGCCTTTCAGCTGTCGCAACCATTCTCGTTAAAGACTCTTCTCCTCCCTGGAATCCCATTTGACGCATCTTGTCAATATTTCTCGCAACTCCCTGAAGAACTTCCTTTGTATTAACGTTGAAGAGCTTAGCCATTTTATTAGACCCTTCCATGTAAGTTTCCACATCTTGTGCAGACTTACCAGCTCTCATCATTTCTCCAGCTATTGTGGTTACTTCCTCAGAAGAAATTCCAGTAGCCTTTTGCACTGCTAAGAAGTGTTCTGTTGCACTTGCGAGATATTGTGTATCGGTAGTCTTGAGTTCTTCACCAAGTTGCCCCATCATTTGAAGGGTGTCTTTTGTGGACATATTAAACTTTGCAGCCTCACTTGTAAGCATTGCCATATCCTTATAGCTTGCTCCGTCACCACCAAACATAAGACCAAAATCTTTTTGAGCATCTTTAAATGCTTGATTTGTATCTTTCATGTGACCCCAAATAGACCTAAATGTATTTTCAGAATTACTCTTAACTACATTCCATAAATTTTTAGCAAGACTCGTCTGAGTTTTCATCTCATTTGAAGACTCTGCTTGAAGTTCGTTTACGTGTTTTTGCGATTCCGAAAGACTCTCTGTTAAACCAAGTAATTTTTGCTTTGACTTAGCATCAATTTGGTCTGTTGATAAAATTTGCTCTGCTGCAGAAAGGTCTCCTTCTCTAAGTTTTTTGATAAAGTCCATTTTATCGGCAATCGTATCAAATGGAAGGGAGTCAAGAATATCATCAATTTCCTTATTTGTCTTAAGCCAATCCTTAAAGAATTCTTCATTGTCTTTATTGAACTCTTTTGTATCTTTCATGTACTTGTCATGAAGTTTCTTAAGCTCCTTAAATTCGCTCGCCTGGTCCTCGCTCAATTCTCCTTGCTTTTTCAAGAGCTCATTCATCCTTTGTTGAACATCTTCTATCCCAGAAAATTGTTGACTTAATTTTGAAGCATCAACAGATGCAAGTGCCCCTGAAAATACGGCAGCAGATGATTTTATTTTCTTAAATGCTCCATCTAAATTTAGAGCTTCATTAAACGCTTCTGCTAAGGCTGCTTTCTGACCTTGGATTGACTTCTTGGCATCATTCAGTAATTTCAATTCCTTAAGCCTGTCTTCTTGAGTCTTTTTTGTTTGAGATTGGAATGCTGAAAATGCAATACCCATTTCATCAGCTAAAAGGCCAACTCTCTTGGTTTGGAGGTCAATAGATTTATTTACTGCATCCAAACTTTCCTTGTAGGCTTTCGCTTTCTTAATATTGTCATCCATGTTGTCAGCCATGCGCCTTTTTTCTTATAAATAAAATAATAAAAAAAAAGCCGCCCAAACTAAAGGGCGGCTGACAATATTTAATTATGTAGTAGTTCTTATTTCTTTACAAAATTCTTATAAACCTTTTGTGGTGTAGCATTTTGCATTTCTGCTCTGAAACCTTCGGTAATTTTATTACCCAAAGAAGTCCCTTCATTAGCTTTCATCACATCAAGGTGAGCTGTTTGTTGCCAAATTTTGTAAGCTTTTTTGCTATCTGCATTTTGCATTTGACCATTTCTATATGCAATAGCCATATCCAATGTCGAGTTAATTGAGTTACCTGGACGTGAAAGAGCAGTCATGGCAAACATAGAGAAAAAGGACAAAAAATAAGGAATTCCAACAAATACCATGAATAAGGAATACATTGAACTTTCACGACCACCAAGACTTTCTCGCATAACATTTACATCAATAGACCCAAACATTGAGTAAATTAAAATGTTATACCCTATGAAGGCAAAAAGGGCTAATCTGCCTGGAATCAAAAGAAACCACATATTAAGCACCTTAAGTGAGTAAAGAAATAATTTAGCAATCTGATTCATAACATTTATTTTATTGGTTCTTCCTTGTTATACGCAAGTACCTTAAAAATGTTTCATGTTTTCAGATAAAATTTTTTGTACTATATCCCTAACTTGTTGATTTTCAGGCAATTTAAGCCTTCTTCCCTTATCTATTTTTGAGGTCTTTGTAACTGGTTGTGGCTTAGTTTCAACTGCTGGAGCCTTTCCTATGGCGGTCAACAAACCGTCTTTTAAAGCTTGTTTTCCTGCCGCATCTTCTATATCACTAACACCTCTTTGTGGGCCACCCTTCTTAGTTCTTATAACCATGTTGTTAACAAAGTATTTTAAGAAGTTATCAAGTCCCAATAATGAGTTGTATGTATCTTTTCCAATTGTATCTGCGCTTATTCCATCTTGTTTTCCAATTAGGGCTGCAAGATATGGCATATTACTTGGCGCACCAGTGACTATACCGTTCTCTAAGGCATTTTTAACCTTCTTGGCATATGCGTCAATCCATCCATTCTTTATAAATTCTACAACAGAATCAAATCCCCTTTGGTCCTCGGCTGTTGGGAAATTGAAGAATATCTCTCCTGGATTATTTGAAGTTGGTCTTTTTCTTAATATTTGATTTAGCTTAAAAATTGGATTTTTGCTAAGGTCAAATGAAAATTGAGATGTCGCTAATTCTTTCGGAGTTTTCTCTTGCTGACTCCATTGTGGAGTTTCAAAACTTGTGCTTATATCAACAAGAACGCTATTAACTGGGCTGTCAAATGATAATCCAAAAATGTTTGTAAACATATCTGGAATTGCTGTTGTAGCAAATACAGTGTTACTATTAAACTCTGTTTTATTCTGGCCTCTAAGTTGTCCCCATCTTATATTCACTGGCTTAGTTTCTTTTGAAACGCCATTGGTGACTTTATAAGAAAAAATATTACTCTTAGAATCTAATCTCTTAAGAACAGATATTACATGAATAACTCCACTTTGTAACTTTATAGTTATATCATGTCCAGGCGGAACTGTGATTACATTAAATGAAAACTTAGTCTTGCTTAAATTGGTAATATTTGCCATACCAAGAATAGACTCTGTTTCATGGGTTTTCCCATCAATAAATGAAAACGGACTTGTAAGCCACTTAGCCCCTGGACCAAATTCGCCAATAAATGTCCCTCCCTCAAAAGTTCCTCTTATAAATTGGCCTCCCCTAAAGTCTCCACTTTTCCAGCTACAATCTTTAACTGCAACAACTTTTCTCTCACTTCCCTTTCCATCTATTTGAATTGCGTTTGCGTTAAATATAGCATCTACAAGCCAATTAAAAGAATCACTTGACCAATCTATCTCAGTCCAAACCCCATAATTTGGAAGGGGTTTTAAAATGGTACTATTGCTTTTTTTAAATAGAACACTATGGTCTTCATTGCTTATTACAATAACATCATCTTGATATAGAGGGCCATCAGGAGACTTCTTGACAAAGGGATTTTGAAGCTTATAGTCACTAAGAGCTTCTTGGAAAACCTTATTAGCATTTTCCCTTAATTCAATAAGCCTTTTTGATTGTTCCTGCATCGCAAAGATAGTTTTCTCATAAATAGGTTAATTTTTTAAAATAACCCTTTATTTACCTTTCATTTTTGCCTTTGCTTTTGCTTGTCTATGAGCCTTTTCTTCAGCTTCTCTTTTCTTTGTTAGCTCTTCGTTTATTCTATTTAAGAGCCATCTCCTGTCAGTAACCGACATTTTTTTTGCATACTCAAGAGTGATGTTGTTTCCATAATGAGAAACGAGGAAACACTCTTCTTCCACATTTTGTCTAAACGATGATGGAAAGGATAAAAAACTATGAACTCCACCAAAATTGTATGTATTTGTTTTGCCGCAAGAACTACATTGATGGTGTACATTTGCATCAACTCCAGGGATTGCTTTGCTCAAGAATTTCTTTATCCTCCTTATTTCTGAAACACCCATTTTTCTTAGGACTTTTGAAATTATCGCCTTATCCTGACAATCATTAATTGAGTGCGTCATATATATTATCTTATCAAGACTTCCCACTTTAGCCCTTGACATTCCAAGTTCTTCAAAGTATGTAAGTGGCTTGAACATAAATATAAGTTCTGTTCCATCCAAAATCATTGGAATTAATCCATTCTCTGGCACCGCCACAATATCCTTCATTTGAAATGAAGATAATTTTATGGGAACTTCTTCCTTAAATCCGCAATGATGACAATCAAACTCTATATCAATATTATCTCCGTATGCAAATGAACGAAGGAATAAACTTATTGCTTGAACATCTCCTGTTAAAAGCTGGTCTGGCTTCACATTTTGTTCAACAAGTATATTCTTTAGAACAAACTCCATAGCCTTTCCAGACTCAACAAGGAATTCGCTGGTCAATAAATTTTCTTCAATATAAGTAAGCTGATTTAAAAGTAGATAATTTTCTTTACTCGGATAAAAAAGGCCCCTCGATGGTATGAACAACATCTCGAAAGGCCTTTCTATGTGCTTATCTTTTTTTTCCTGCTGTATTAAGGCAGAAAGCTTCTTAACTTCATCTGTATTTTCACTAAACTTTTTGCTCAGTTCATTCACAGATTCTAAAAGAGTATCAGAATAGCTATTATCTTCTACTACCTTTTTTAAATCATCAATAAACTTATTGACTTTATCTTCTTGATGATTTTCTGACATAATTAAAAGTCTGCGTCTGGGTAGAATAACTTAGGTGTAACAGGAATATCTCTTGTGTCTATGTGACCACAGCTTGGGCATTCGAAATCATAAGAAAGGTCCAATCCTGGCTCAACTCTTCTAAGATATTCTCTGAAGAAAGCTGAATCTTTCATTGGCATAATGCTAATGAATTTTTTTATGTGAAGTTTATCTCTGTTTCCATTAACTTCCATAATCTGCATGAGATATTTTTCTGTAACCAATTTGGGAACTTTAACTCCTGAAGAATTTTTTGGAGATGAATCAGAAAGTTTAGATAATCTCTTTTCGTCTTTACCCAAGAGAAGTCTAAACTTAATGTTTGCTTTAATAATTGGAAGCTGTACATCATATTCTCCAGCTGAGTCTGGCATTATCTCAAGAGTCTTTGGATTAAGTTTTTCGAGATTAATTACTGGTTCATGAGACTTTCCACATGATGGGCATGTAATTTCGCCTGGAATGTAATCAGGTCCAAAGCCAGTTTTTCTCATTTCAATTAAGAGATAATTTCTATCTCCAGATAACATGTCTTCTGGTCTAAGGTCTTTGTCTAACACAGCCTTATCAAGCAATACATCTAATACTTTTCCAGATTTAATTAAATCTGCAGAATATAGAATATCATCTTCTTCAGCTGTTAGGTATTTTATAGTTACAGAAGATTTGTTGTTTGGATAAAAAACACCCTTAGAAGGTAGTTCAACAGTTTCTTTTGCAACATCGAATTCTGTTTCGAGGTATTGTTGTGGAATATTGTGCTCTTTTGCAATATCTTGAGCCGATTTCTCATTTATAAAATTAGAAATATTGTGAGAATTAGTGTTCCCAGTTCTTGGCTCATGTCCGCCTAATACAATTTTTTCATTCATGTTTTATTGCTTTTATGATTTCTCATAAATAATAAGCAATAAAAAAGTTAAACTAAATATAAAATTTTTTTTTGTTTTCCTTACATTTGAGGAGAAACTTGCGATTGAGCCTGAGTTTCTTGGTCTGTGCTCTGGGTCTGCTGTTGTAGCTGTACTGCATTGATTTCAGCCTGCTTAGCTAATTCAAGCTCCTGCTTTGCAAGGTCAAGTTCCTTCTTTTTTTGCTTAGCCCTCTCTATTCTGGCCTTTTTTTCCTCTGGAGGAAGACCAGACACCCTGGCATCATTCTCTCTAAATTTAAGCTCGGCCTCAATCCTCTTGATTTGTTCCTCGTTTGATTTAACCATATCCTGGCTAAGCTGAACTGGGTCTGCTCCAACAGGATTCAATTCATTCATAACCCTAAGAACCTCTTCTCTTATTATTTGTCTAAGTAGCTTATCCATCTTTTAATAGTTTTTCAAACCTTTTCTTTTGTTCCTTATAGTTGTTCTTGAGGTCATATTCCCATACTCTCTCCAACAAAAAACCCCTACCTCTGGCTAAAATGTCCTTAAATCCATCATTTCTCTGGTTTCTAAGTTGTATTTTATTCAAGTCTTTTGCTTCATAAATAAGTGGATTTCCGTGAAAATAATCACCGTCAACCTCAACTATCACATTTTTTGATGGGATATAAAAATCATAAATCTTATTATCTATAATTTTTTGAGTTTCATATTCCACCCCTAATTCCTCCATCATATCCGCAAACTTTCTCTCAGGCTCCGTCATATCTTTCGACATTTTGTTAGCAGCTCTTTGAAGCCTTTTTTTCTTCTTCATCTTTGCAGCCTCTGGACTTGCAAGAAATTTTGCTTTGGCCATTGCTTTTTTGACCAACTTAGCGTATGAATTTTTCTTAGCCATTCTTTAATCCAAGGGTTTTGTTCACCCATATTGGGCTACTCTTTTTAATAAATATCAAATAAAAAGGCTTTTATTTGACAAAAGAGGTGTTTTTTATAAAAAAAATGAATATATACAAAAAAGAGATAACCTTTATAATTTTACCTAAAAATGGAAAATACCTTGGCAAATTTCGATGAGAACTCAAAAATGATAATCAAAGAATTAGTTAAAGACAACGAAAAACTTGTCACCCTTATACAAAAACTACAAAGCGCAAGAGAAAAGATAAACAACGAGGTAGAATTGATGCACGCTCTAACTGAACAAATCAAAAAGTAAGATGGCTGGTCAAGACAATAACAACATTATCCTTCAACAACTCCAAAAAATGGAAGATAAGATAGATAACTTAGCAAAAGAGTTACATAACACAAATCTTGAAATGACAAGAATTGCTGGAATGAAACATGCTCTTCAAGATATGAAGACATGGAAGGAGAATATTGAGAATGTTGTAAATGCCGAAGACCTCAGAGAAATGAAAAAAGCTCTTCAGGATATTAAGGCTTCCAACGAAGAAATAGAAAGATTTAAGAAAGAACTTGAGACTCTCAAAGCAGAAAAGGCAGAGGACAAAACTGAAATTAATGACCTCAAAACATTTAAAGCCAAAGCCAAGCTTGTCGTTGTAATACTGGCCACTTTGTTTTCAACTGCACTTACAGTTCTTGGGTGGTTTCTATCTTAGAAGCCCTCTTAGCCATTTCATCAACAATCCTGATATACCTGGTGGTATTTCTTTTTACATGAAAAAATGTTACGCTAAGTCCATCCATAGATGCTAATAATTTTTCCCAGGCTTCACGATTCAACACCGCCTTTCCCTTACTGTTTTTCCAGTCATTCGATAGCCATTTTAAATACCACTTATCATTCAAGCAATTTATGAGGTATGCACTATCTGAATATAGAGTTATTTTCATGTTTGAGTAGTCATGAAATTCATGATTTCTTAGTGCTGTCAAAGCTTCTGCGGCAGCAATTATTTCCATTTCCTGATTCGTGGTACCGACAACAGTATTACAAGCACTCATTATTATACTTAATTCGTCAGCTTGGTCTGGTTGGTCTAAAATTACATAGGCCCATCCTCCACGACCAATAGCGACCCCATCATCATTTCTCTCATTTTCTTTACAGGCTCCGTCAGTGTATATTGTAATCATTGATTTGCTTCTAAAATTGTTATATCAAGTTTCCATTCCTTTTGACTTCTCTTCCCCCAGATTTCAAATGATGCCTCAACATATAACTTGGCCTCATCTACTGTAATTCCATTCACCTTAGCCAAGTGCTCCAGTGCCTGGTCAAATTTTCCATTAATTTGCGCAAGACCTATATGCTTAACTTCGTGGCAACTTGGACAAAGAGCTATTAATCCCTTGAGTGTTTGAATACAACCCTCATCATTATAATCCCATATTTCATGACACTCCACAGGATGCTTAGACCCCTTGCCACCACATACCTCACACTTATATCCAGCTTTCTTATAGCAATCCTTTCTAAGAACATCCCACTCCTGTGGCGTTACATTAGAGCGAACATTGCTATACCAAGCTGTGCTCGGAACCAATTCAATTGTTAGTTTCATAAAATTTAATTTCACTTTCAAAATTCAAATGAACTTCTGCATTTTTGTTTTCAACTTTAATATCAAAAACAAAATCATAATCCTTTTTCTTTGAATGTCTTACATTTTCAATAATGGCTGAAAATTTTCCTTTATATAATATACCACTTCCATGAGAAATGTATGGCTCCACTTCATAATCAACATTAATACTTTTGTACTTATGGACAACTATGATTTTCCCTATCATCTCATTTTTTATCAAATCAAATAGTGTCATTTATTCTCTATTTTTTTATCTATTCTAATTATTCTGGTACCCCTCTTGAAATTAATGTAGCCTTTTTCATTCTTTACAAACTCGGCAACATAAATTCCATTATTTGCAATAATCGGAAGTAGGTCAGTAACTGTTGGCTCAAATGCCCTGAGCATAGTTGAACTTATCCCATCACCAACTTCTAATTTTAGATATTGCTTTCCAGTTTTACTATAACATAATTCATGCTTTTCAACAACAAATATATAATAGTCATTGTCATCAAAGTTTATAATTGTTTCAATTGGCTTTTCTCTCTTTGACCTATTGTTAATATCAGCTTTTATCTCAAGAATAAATTTAATTTTTTCAAGGTCAAAGTTACAAACCTCAATAAATTCGATTCTCTTTTGAAATTCAGATGTTACTGGATATTTTGTTTCTTCCTTCAATATTGGTATATCAAAAGCTGGGTCATTCATATCAAATAACACACCTTGATTGGGTATTGATTTCTTTTTTTTCTTTTGCTTCATAGCAAGAAGTTGTTCTCTTGATTCTCCCCAATCATCAAACACACCAGCCTTCAAGCATGCTGTAAATGCACTCTTATTAAATTTTGTAAATGGCAACCTCATAAATGCACTCATAGTAACTGTGGAGAGTGTTTTCTTTGGCTGACCTTCTGAGACTGGTATTTCCTCAACAAGCTGAAGCATCTCCTCATATGCAACTGGACCTAATCCATTTATTCCAGAGAATCCCATTGATATTTCGTGGTCTCCAGTCATCGTCCACTCCCAACCAGATTTTCTTGATGGTCTCTTAATTATAATTCCCTTGGACATTGCGGAGGCAATTGCGGAGGCAATCCATTGTTGTTGTTTTTCTTTTGTACCTGACTTAGGATGATTCAAAAGTGCCGTATAAAACTCTGTAGGATAATAATGCTTCAAATAAAGAGTTTGCATTGCCAAATAAGAATACGAAAGTGAGTGAGATTTATTAAATGAGTAACCAAGATATTGAATTACCCAATCCTTTATTTTATCAACTTCTTCCTTATTATAACCCTGAGCAACTGCACCATCAAGAAACATGTTCCAATACTGAACAAACCCTTTCCAATCCTTATTATTCAACTCATCTTCGGTGAGCCTTTCTCCAGCAGAATTTCTTGCAATAATTTTACTGGCCTTATCCATGTATCTTCTAAGATTATCACCTTTTCCAAGACCCATTCCACCAATCTTATCAGCAATAAACATAAGTTGTTCCTGAAATACAAGTACCCCATTTGTTTCGCTAAGAATTGATTCGAGCGCTGGATGTACTAATGAAATTTTTTCTGGATTGAATTTATTGTTTATAAATTCTTCATGGGCCTTGATTCCCATTGGGCCTGGTCTATACAATGCGTTCGCTGCTACAAGTTCCTCAAATTTTTCAACTTGCATTCCTCTGATAAGATTATTCATGCCATGACTTTCAAACTGAAATATTCCATGATTTAAACCAAGTCTAAGTTCAATAAATAGATTGTCATCCTCTAAGTCAACATAGTCAACTTTATCTGTAATATCAATTCCCTTTGTCTCCTTTACAAGAGCAATTGTATCCTTAATTACATTAAGCGTCTCCAATTTAAGTCGGTCCAACTTTAAAATACCAAGTGAGGATAAATCTTTACCAGACTTATCGGCTTCTTGAAATGCTGTTACAATATTTTCATTGGATGCGATTACATTCGTGGGAATATATTTCCAACAAACCTCTGGGGTAATAACAATACCAGCAGCATGCTGTCCAATACCTCTAATGTTTCCCTGGAGCTTTAGGGCTACATCAATTATTTCTTTATTCTTAGGGTCTCTAATCCAATCTCTAACTCTTGGAGTACATTCTGGATTATCTGGCCAAGTTTCAAACCAGTGTTGCAATGTATCATTATACTTTAAGAAATCTGGCATTTCATCAGTAACAGCAAATACATCAGAACCAAATCCAGTTGCTTCCTTCCCCTTATAGGCACGCACAACATCTTTAATTGTATTTTTCTCCGAAAACGTTCCAAATGTTCCTACAGAAATAACACGCTCTTTTCCATATTTATCATACAAAAATTGATTTGTTATGTCATCTGTACCAGTCATGAAATCAATATCAATATCTGGTGGAGAATTTCTCTCAGGATTTAGAAATCTTTCAAAATACAAATTAAACCTAATTGGGTCAATCTTGGTAATATCAAGACACCAAGAAAGTAGTGAGCCTGCAGCGGAACCACGAGCTGGACCAACATCATATCCCTGTTTTCTATAAAAATTTATTATCTCCCAGTTTACAAGAAAATAGTCAAGCATTTTCTTAGACTCAATTACATGAAGCTCGTAGTTAAGTCGCTCAACATATTCGAGAATTTTTTCCTCGGTCATATTGACAACCTTGTTTTCTTGATACTTTTTAATTTTTTGCTTTAACTTAGCAAAAGCGAGTTTTTTTATTATCTCATCAGATTTATCTGTATTGAAATATTCTATAACGTCTTTTGTTGGCTCATACTTTGGATATTTTTCTTTACCAGTTTCAAAACTAAAATTACACTTATCAACAACCTTCAAAGTATTTAACATACAAAGTTCAAGAAACTGCTCTGGATAATTGAATCCATATTTCTTGTTTATACTCTTGAAGTCCTCACTATTAAAGTACCAAAGCTCTCTGTTTTCCTTTAGTGAACAATAGCTTATAGGCCTCTGTTGTTTTATTGATGTTACAACATCTTGTAATATAGAATCTTCTTTCTTAGGATAATAAGCATCATTACTCAGTACTGGCATAATGCTGTATTTCCTCATCATCTTTAAGAGGAAATTGTTATATTGCTTTTGAGTTGGAAATTTGCTAAACTTCAATTCTATTATGATGTCTTCACCAAACTCTGTTCTAAGCATGTTCAAATAATTCTCAGCGTCAGTTTCCTTCCCTCTAAGAACCATGCTCGCAAGTTTGCCATCGAGACCAGATGTTGAGACCAGTAATCCTTCTTTGTATTTTAATAACCACTCAGTTGTTATTCTACCCTCTTTCTTGTAATAGCCATCTGTATTGGCCAGATATAAAAGATGATTTAAGTTTACATATCCTTGTTCATCTTTTATGAATATTTTCATCTTGAAGTTATCTCCCTCAAGGGATTTATCTTCGAATTTTCCAATATTGTCATTTAACAATATTTCAATACCAAATACTGGCTTTATTCCCTTTGATTTACATTTATTAAAAAACTCAAAAGTGCCAGATAACGTTGCGTTATCTGTTATTGCCATTGATGTGTGTCCAAGTGATTGAGCTATTTTTATATATTCATCAACAGAACCTGCTCCTTCTAAAATTGAGTGGAATGTGTGAAGGCCTAACGGTGCCAATGGAATTGATTTCGAATCTCTGTTCTCTTCTATGCTTTGTTGTGCAAATTCCTCAAGTGATTCTTGGTTTATTTCACTTTCTTGCTCTTTAAATCCAAGTACACCTATTCTCTGAAGTTCAAAAAATATTTTACCAAGAGCTGTCACGTCTGCAAGGGCATCGTGGGCATCTTCAAATGCTTTTCCAAATAATCTCTGATGGAGTTCTGTTTGTGTAGGATACTTGAATCCACTTCTACCCTTTGTGGCTGGAATGGCCATAAACTCGGTAGTCAATTTCATTGTATCTATATGCTGAATATCTGGAATACAATTTCGCATTCCTTCTCTAAGAAACTCGCAACCTACTACGTTTTCATCAAAAGTAATATTATGAGCAATAAGATACTTATTATTCTTTATTGCATTAGCAAATTTTTCAAGAGCAACCCTGAGTGGAATACCCTTTTCTTTTGCTATCTCGTTTGTAATTCTGTGAATCGCAATTGCTTCATCTGGAATTATGAAACCTTGCGGCTTAATGATTAGATTCTGTGAATCTGTTTCTACACCATTCTTATCGAAGACTTTCCAAGCGATTTGGACCATTCTTGGCCAATTCTTAAAGTCATTTACAGGCGCAGAAAAACTAAGGGCCTTGCCCGTTGTTTCCGTGTCAAATACTATATACATTGTCTCTCCCAGTTGTTTATCTCTATTCGGAAGATAGGGCTCCCGCTTTAAATTGTTCCTTAGTTGTTTATCTCTTGTTGGAAGATTAGGTGCTCCCAATTAATTGCAAATATATATCAAAATAAAATCCAATGCAAATTTATATTTCAATAATTTTCGTAGTCTGAATCATAATCCTGTTTGGTTAACTGGATTTTTTTCTTTATATCAGCCAGGTGTTTCTCAATTTTTCTACAACTTCTCTTGGCATCAACACCAGCGGTCTTGACCTTATTTGGTCCAAGAAATTTTTTTATTCTACTATCAAAAACCTCTAATTCATCAAGAAGGGCAAGTAGCTCTTTCTTAATTCCATAGCTATCATTAATGTTCCAAGCCTCGTAATAACTCTTATCAATCATATTAACCTTTCTTTCTGTTTTTCAGAAAATTCTCAATGTCATTCATAAGCTGGTCATTATCTTTTCCGAGCTGTTCAGAACCATAAATTAGAGGGTTTGATTTAGGTACGATTATTTCTTCTTGTATTACTTCTTTTCCAGAACCTCTATTAATAAGACCTTTTTTTATACTATCAATTAATTTTTGAGATTCCATCTTCATATTGTTGCTTCTCTTAATAAGGGCATTATCCTCTACTCTTGGCTTTTGTATCATTTCTTCTGAGCCAAGCAATTCATTAAGCATTATATCTACATAATTATCAGATATAACTTGCGCTCTTCTAAATTTAGATTCAGCTATTGGAGCTGCTTCGGCCCCGCCAGCTGCCTCAGGCCCACCCGCTTCAGAGCCACCTGCTTCTGGTCCACCTGCCTCAGGTCCACCAATAGGTAATTCTTCTGCAGCACCAAAGGCTCCGCCTCCGAATCCACCTCCACCACCACCAGGCTCTCCACCTGCGCCAGCTTCAGCTCCAGCACCACCTTGTTGTTGCTGTTGTAGCATCATTTCTTCAGCCCCCTCAATCTCAAACTTGTCATCAATTTCTCTAAACAAGCCAATCTTCTTGTACATCTCAACAGCACTATCAATCTCAGCAAATATTTTCTTCTCAACCTTCTTCTGCTTAAGTATAAGCTTAATTTCACTCTTAGAAAATCCAAGAATATTTTCCATAGCCCAAACATATGAAACGGGTGATGTAGCCTCAGCTGAAAACATTTCTTTAAACACTTCAAGACGTGCCTTCATTGTCTCAAGCTTAAGAAGTTCCTGTTGAGTAGAAGGGTTATTTAATGTAAGTGTAAAGTTATCTATATCATCTTTAAATCCATTAAAGTAAAGATGAATATTTGCAATTCTCTTAAGCTCTGCAAGCACAGCTTGCTGAATAGTATTAATTGTTCTCGCAAAACGAAGGTCTTGTTGACTTAGTGTTGAACCACCTGGAAGTGATTCTCCATAGTTCAAATAATTCTTAGGAACCTGAAGAGAAGCAAATAATTTATTTTGCAAGTATTCAATATCCTGAATGTCTCCAAGATTTGAGGCTCCTGGAAGTGTTTCAATTCTTGATGACCTGTCCGCTCTCATTGGAATGAAGTAATCCTCTGTTACGTTCATCGGATTGTACTTCAAATTTATGTTACCAGTTCTTTGGTCAACAATTGGTTGTTTCTTAAGTTGAATTTGGAACTGTTGAATAAACTGTGCAACATCCGCATGTTCAAGGTTACCCACATCAATGTAGAATACCCTTCTCTCAGGAGCTCTTGTAATACGATATACGAGCATTGAATCTTCTGCAAGTTGCAATTGTTTCCAAAGCTTTCTTGCTGGGTCAAGAATAGAACGTCCATAAGGAAGTTTTCTTGTATCCTCAAGAAGTCTAAAGTGAGCAACTTGCCAATCTTCAAAATAATTTCCAGTAGTCTCCCATTTAAATCTTACGTTATCAGTTTTTCCTTCAAATCCTTCTTCTCTATGAATTTCTTCTTGAGGCAGTGACAATACATCATAAATACCCTCTTCTTTGTCAATGTGTAAGTGAAGGAAAAAATCTCCATACTTAAGCAAATCTCTAATCCAAAGTTTAAGAGAAAAATCAATATCAAGTCTGTTGTAAAATAAATCTTCAAGTACAGTTTTAACCCTTGAGTTTTCTGAAAAAATATCAAGAATTTTTCCCTTTTCACCCCTGGTAATACACTCATCCCTTATAATGTTAAGGGCAGCAGCAATCTCTGGAGACATATCCATAGCCCTAAAATCTTGATAGGCGTTTACTCTATCAGTATCATAGTATATGGTTCTTGTATATAAATCGTGCGCAATCTTGTTTGTTTGCCAATCAAGAAATTGCTGTTGAACATGCTCTATATTGCTACCTTGACGCTGACGCAAGCCATCACCAGTAGTTTGAATAACCCCAGGGTTTTCCACTTTTGGTGTTCTTCGCTTGTTCTTATTTATAGCGTTATTAACGCCACTAAATATGCTCAAGTTATTATTGTCTTCTCCTGCCATACTTGTATTTTTATAAATATATGTTATTGGCTATATAAAATAAATAGTTATCCTAAAAGCCAGCTTGTATCATCTGGGTCACTTGTATCTCCTCCAAAATTGATGTTGTTATTACCGTTAAATATGTACAATCCACCACCTCCCTTAGGAATTTCTGCTTTTTTCTCACCCATTGACCTTGGAACCATTCCAGCAGAAGAATTTGCGTTAAGCATCATAGCATTAAGCATGCTCTTGTACATTTCTGTACTTGCTGTTACATTTTCAAATTCAGTATCCCTTATGTACAATGCAAGACCAAGTGCGATAATAAGGTCATCATTAAATCCAGGCTCATGTTCTGGCTTATCTCCATTCATAATAAATGTTTGAAATTCAGCCATAAGCCTCTTTGAGTGAAGTATAAGCGAGCCTTCCCTCATGTGTTCAATAATCGCCTTAACAAGCAAAACTCTGTTTTTTCTTGATGTCTGAAATCCTGGAATTTCAGTACCCTCATTAACTTTATACTTGTAGTGTCTTACGTGAATATCTTTTATATTCTTAGAAAAATATAACCTGTTTCTTGGATACTTAAATTTATCTCTTATGTCAAAGCAAACACCAAGACCAAATGAGTTAGCTTCCGTAACAACATAGGCCATATTATACATCCTTGCCATGTGATTAATTACAAATGGAAATAAGTCTGGAGATATTTTTTCCCTAAACTCAGCTACTTGTTCAAGTGTATCTACATCTAAAATTTGAATTGTTGAATAATCTTGCCCATCACCCCTGGCGACATCGGCACCAAGTATATACTGCTTTCCTTCCTCTGGAGCCTTAAAAATAATCATGTTAGAAACGTCCTGAATTATTTTAGCAAATTCAACAGGATTTTCTTTCTCCATGTAATTAAATCTTAGATACCCATATATATCATGGTTATCATCTACCTTTTTCCTATACTTTTCAACAAGTTGTGGGTCTACAGCAAGTCTCTTAGAACCTTCAAAAGAAAGGTCAAGCTCTTGTGCGATTTTAACAGAATCCCAATTGAGTCTTTTACATTGGTCTTCGTACCAAGGTGACCAAGGAAGTCTTTCTCCATTTGGGTCAATCTTCCACTCAAGGTCTACTGTACTATTTGGATTCTCTGTCCAGTGAACTGTAGTTCCAAGGAACTTATTTTCTCCATTGACAGCATCTACCCATGTTTTATAATATAAGTTACCAGTACCATTAGGAGTAGAAATCATTATACACTTACCACCAGTGGCTGAGAGGGCCATACCAGCACCCATCCAAATAGCATCTGCGTCATCAATAAACGCAGTCTCATCAAGAATTAACATTGTAAGGGAGTCTCCACGACCAGCATTTGGACTTGATGCCTTAGCTTCTGCATAGGAGTTGTTTGAAAAGTGTATTTTCTTTGTGTTATTTGTCTCAATAGCATCTGGTTTCATCCAATCTGGAGTGTATTCTATAAATTGCTTAACGGTATCAAGAAATCGAACAGCACCAGCTCCATCATTGGCAATGATAAGAATCTTCTCATCATATCTAAATAAGAGCCTCCAGGCAACATATCCAGCCGTAATAACAGAAAGACCTGTGTTATGAGTTAACAACCCATTAACAAAGAAATTCTCATTTTCACTAACCGAAATATCATAACACTTTTTGACTACAGTTTTTTCTATTTTCTTAATAACTGAATTATCTTTTACGTTATGCTTATAATTATCACAAATATCATGATGCTCCTTATTAATTTTATCAAAAATACCTATATTTTTAACAAACCTTGTGGTACTTTTTGAATGGGTTATTCTAAGTTTAAAAAACCGATTTTGTTGCAACTTCATATTTTTTACTTCATAAATGTTGCATTTAATATCAAACTTCTTTAACAAAGACCTAACTTGATGTAAAAACTCTTGACTTGGTGACGCTATTCCCAACTCCAATCTTTTACTGTTTTCGCCTTTTTTCAAAATACTAACCCATCCATCTCCAGCAAATAGTCTGTTAATTAATAGTGAAATAGATTTTTTATTCCATGTAAACACTTCTTCAGGAAGCAATTTGTATTCTGTTTTTTTATCTGCTATATCCTTAGTCTTACACCATTCCATTATTGGGTTTTTCAAACTTGTTCCATGAACCTGATGAGGAAAATAGTCATAACCATTACATTTTTCTGATTTTCTAATGTTTAACATTGGAAATAGGTTATTTACAGAATTTTCAAATTCTTCTAAATATTTGATGTTATTATTTGTAAATTTCACCTGCTTACTTGTACTACCGTCAGTAATTAAATAAGCAAGAAGTTTTACTTCATCTTCGTCAGCGTTTACGCTTCCAAATCCAAAATTTGAATCAGCAATCTCATCACCTTTCTGAAGGTCTTTGGCTTTAACCCAACCCTTACCTTTAACATAAAATGGATGATTTTCTCCAACTTCAAAATTTCTGGTATCCTGTAGTTTAAATTTCACACATTGCCTATCACCACTACACCATGCATCATAAACCGTATCAATCTCGACTTCATTAGAAAGTAAATTATAAGAATATACTTCATCCCCAACTTTAAAATCTTTAATCGCCTTTGGCCCACCTGGAGTATCTACATAAGTATCCCCTGGAAGGCATTGTCTTGACTTAAGGATGATATTATTTTGATGTTTATGGAATTTGATTATGCAATTTTCTTGATAGGTGAAACAGGTCATTTTATCAACCTTTTTCTTCTTAGCATCAAATACATAACCATAGTTATTTAAATAATATACAGGGTCTTTAGCACACCTTACATATTCCATCATTTTTTTATCTACCATACCTGTTTATTTTTAATAAATAGGGGTAAAAAATAAGTTCTTCGTATTATAATCCAATATAGATGTTAGTGGACAACTCCTCATCAGACTTAACTATTACGTTATCTGATATAAATATAACTGATGTATAATTATTTTTTACATACATTTGATAGGTTCCAGTAGTAGAGGCTGACCACTCAGCAGAAAATATTCCATTAGAAGCATCTGACAACAAAATTCCTATGGTAATTCCAGAGTAAAGAACCCCATTTCTATACATTGATGTGTCAAATGTTGCCCCAGAAACAGGATTATTATCTGCATCTAAAGAAATTATTTGTTCATATACAGTTTGACCAGTACCAATTATCATTGCTAATATTTATAATAAATAGAAGCAAAAAAGGTTATTATATAATTTCTCTGAATTCATTAGACCTTGTAATCTTATATGTTTTTACATTTCCAGACTTAGCATTGATATAACCTTCATCCCACCATTTTAGCATTTGTCCCTTTTCAAAAACTAAAGAATTTTCTGTCAAATTGTATGGTGTATAATAAATATTAATATCTATTTCTTTCCCATGAGAATTAAGTTTATTTAGGTCTACATTATCTTTTGCCACGGTTCTCTGAGCAATATCCATAAGTCTAAAAAAATATTGTAAAAGATTATTGATTCTACTTCTTTTTACAACACCAAACCCTTCTGGAGAAAGAACAATTACATCAATTTCTGTGGCCCCATTTTCTATAGCTACTTGAATCGGTATATGATGAAATATAGCTCCATCAGCATATTGACAATCATCCTTTTCAACAATTGAGGTAAATATTGGAGCATTACATGAAGCCCATAGCCAATCAATAAAATCTTCGTATTTACAATTATTTGAAGATTTATATTCTGGCCTTTTTTCTGTTAGATTTGCGACTACAGCTATAACTTCTTTTTCTGACTTATAAAGTTCTTCAAAGTGCTTTTCTTGAAAGTATTTTTTAATTAAATTTCTTAAATTTTGAGTTTCTCCAAGAGTTTTTTTTAAAGTAACAATCCTTCTAAATGCATTAAAAATATTTACATTTCCTTTTTTATTAAATGGATTTACTGAAAATATATCGTCAGATGTTATACTTGTATAACCTTTTTTAAGAATACTTAATTCTCTGATTGAGGTTAAAGGAGCAAGTAGACTCCCTGTAGAAGTTCCGACATAAAGGTCATAATCTTTTTTCTGGTCTTCAATCAAATACTGAATTACCCCTCCTGCCCAAGCCCCTTTACTACCCCCACCAGAAACAACTAAAGCCTTCTTATTTTTTATCACATTGCCGCTATCTTTCATTAAAAAAGGGATTATAAAACAATATAATCCCTTTTATTAAAAAATTCAAATAAACCTTAAAAATTAAGAAATAAATACATAACTCGTCTCTGTATTTCCTGTTCCACTGGAAACAAAATCATAAAAAAAACCATCCATTGAATAAGAAACAACATTTCCTCCTGGAGTACCATTAGGCAACTCCAAAATGAAAACATTATAGTCAAATACTATATCATCAATCATATATTTTCTCCATTTTTAATGAAATTCGCTTGAAACTGGAAAACGGGTTCCTCAGAATCTATTTTTCTTACAAGTACTAAATCAGTTTCCTCATAATCACCGCCTTCAAACACAAGTAGCGTTTCGTCAGTAAATAGTGGTTGGTCTTTTTCTAAATGTATCATATTTTTATGCTTGTGTTAATAATGAACGAATTCTCACTCCATCAGGCAATGATGTTGCGGTATATCTTATATAATTACCTACAGCATCTTGACTTGAATTCCATGAAGACCAATTTGAACCTCCATCGGTAGAATATTCAAATGTTCCATATCCAGATGTTAAAATATCATCATCTAAAACCAAAACTCCTGTAGATGCATTATACAATCTAATTCTTAAATTTGGAATATTAGAACCCCAAAGAGTAGATTGCCTATAAGCAAATATTCTATCACTTATAGATGAATTTCCAACTGAAGGTTGATAATGACTATCTGTTGTGTTATCTTCATAAGCTAATGTTAATCCCATTACTCTTGCTGGCACACATGTGGTTCCTAATATTTTAAAAATAAACATAAACTGAATTTCAGTCGCACTTACAGCACTCAAATCACCATAACTATCAAGCAAAGTCCAACCACCAGAATTATCAGATATTCCAGTAGTTCTATAATACATCTTAAAAGGTTCTGTAGGTAATGAAAAAGTATCAGTTCCTAATTTACTTAAATATTTTGGAGTAATATTATATAACTTATTTGAATCGCTTATATCAAACTTTGGAGTTATTAACATTTGATTATCGTTAATCGCATAAGTTTGATGTGCTCCTATTGGAAGGGTGTAAACTTGATTGACTGCTGCTGTTGTTCCTACTCTTGATAAATATAAAATTCCATTTTCTGACCAAATAGACATGGTAGCGGCTAATATTGATGGGTGAGCTACTCCCCCATTATCCGCAGTTGACTGGTCTAATTGTTTATCATCATTTAAAAAAATATGATTGAAGGGGGTGGAAATTGTATTGTATTCTGTTACATAACTTCTAACACCAGCAGCACCAGTAGAAGCAATAACCAATCTGTCAATACCATCTGAAATTTCACAAGAAGAAAGGGCAGCTGTAGCTGTATAAGTACTTGCACCTCCAGGTGGAACTTCCACCATAACATCGCTTTGCCATGTAGTAGAACCTGCTGTTATACCTGAAATAGCAGCTCTATAAACTCTGGTAGTTGTAACAAAATAAAGAGATTCAATTCCATTTCCTGGTCCGTGTTGAAGGGTTCCTATACGACCATTGTTTGCTTGTGATATTGTTCCAGTTACTGCCTGGTTTCCTGTTTTAATAACATTGGTTGTCGTATCTTTTCCAGAAGCTAAAGTTAAAGCTTTTCTATAATTATATCCAAACACTTTAACAGTAGCTGTATCCAAAACATATGTATGCGCACTAATCCAAGATGTTTTTTGTTGTATAGCGCATCCACAAGCTGCAGTATTAGTAACTGAAGCCGCATCTGCAAGCCAATATACAGCTCTAATATTATCTGTAGAAACAGCTGCTGGTATGGTTGTTCCAACTGAAGTAAATATTTCTGGCCTTATTCCTTTTGTTACATAAAGACCACCATTTGTTGCTGTAGCATTAGTTGTTGTGGTTAAAAGCATAATATCTTCTATGACATATGGCGTTCCAGCAACATAAGTTGAGGCAGATGATGTTAATGTGATACCTGTATTTGAACCTACAGCGGATATTTCATGCCAAGTAGAAATGTTTGTTGGATTATTAGAACCAAACCCTATCCTACTCCCTACCGAAATTCTATCTGTAGACCACGTTGAACCGCTCCCTGTAACCGCAGTAGAAGAAACACTTACTGTTCCTGCAGTATATAATTCTCTAACTACTCTAAATCCTCTTATAGTGTGGTTTGTAGCAGCTGGAAACGTCAAAGTCACAAATCCTTTCCAGTTAAATTCTGAGGTTTGTTTGTTATATTCATAATGAACAATTCTTCTTGTAGCCGCAGCGGTTGCGTTGTCAGCTAAAAAAACCCAATCTATATTATCTGAAAATTGTATAACGTGAGGATAAATACCAGGAATTGTAGTTGATTGTTCCATAGGTCTGGCCATACCTATTTTAGCAGGGCCAGCAAAAACATCTTCATTTGTTGCTCCTGAGTATTGCTTTATTAATGTTCCTAAATTGGTAACTGTAGAATCATATGTGGTAATTGCAGTTGTTGGTCCATTAAACCTAAAATTTATTGCTTTTGTTGCCATATTTATAAATATCTTATTTTTTAATTGTTTTTACAATCAATGTGACTCTTGAAACTGTTACTGCAGATATTACGTTAAAAGCTAAAACATCATTTGCAGTAGCCCCAGTTACCCATGAAGTTAAAGGGCTTGCGTTTGAATTAATTTGTTGGCCAACCAAATTTGGATATTGATTTCCAGTAATTGAATCTATAGAAGAATTAGGGATTGTTAGACCACTCGCTTTCCAAATATCTATTGTACAATTTCCAATAGTGTTGGCTATAATATTCCAACCCGTTATACCAACATCACTTGGAATAACTAAATATCCTTTTTGACCTGCAGTAATAACATTTCCACCTCCATCTACTGTGATTCCAAGCGTTCCACTTATTCCCTTAATATTTCTACCATCTCCAAGAATTGTTCCCCCAGAAATTGTTGTAGCGGTTAATGTGTTTGTTAAAATTTTTGCATTTGGATAACTTATATTATCCATAGACAGATTCGTATAATTTGGATTAGCAACATGAGCATTAACCGTATTTAACAAGGTTGTTTGTTCACCACCAGATAATGCATCATTAAGTACAAAATTAATTTGATTTCCATTAGCATCCGCATAGCCATCAACAACATCGCCTTCGTTTATAACATAAAGTTGTTTGGTTATAGCTGAGTAAACCTCATCTAATAACTGAATAAAATTATAACTATTTTTTGTATATGTATATATCGGCATATTATATAGTATTGTTTGTTATTGTTCCCAAAACACTAAATGTTCTTCCAGTCATCCTCGCAGTCCCAGAACCCACTCTCCACTGAGCTTTAAAAACATCTCCATATGCAACATTTGTTGCAAATCCAGTTGTAGACATGCACAATCTTTGATTTGTGGCCCCCATCGTAACATTTCTCGAAGTTCCAGATAGGTCAACTCCGTTCTTTTGAAGTTTTATATGAACTTGTGCATTATTTGTACTATTTGAAACGTTACAATTAAATTCTACCACATATGTTGTGGCAGATGTTCCAAAATCCCTTGAGCTTGCTGACATTCCAGGCACATCTACAAAAGTTGTACTTGTTGTTGTTAATGAAGAGGAATCTCCTGAAGTTATAACTTGTAGGTCTAATCTGGAAAATCCTGATGGAGTAAAAATAGAATACAAGTTTGTATTTCCAGAATAAATAGTTGCACCACTCAATGTTGTCGCACTCAAAGATGGGGTTATAATTCCCCCTGTAAATGTAGAACCAGATAAATCAGACTTGGTTACAATCTGTGAATTTAAGGCATTAAATATTGATTGTAAATTTGTATTTCCAGAATACAAGGTAGATGCACTTAGATTATCAACAATATTTATACTCCCAAATATCGTGCCCCCAGTTAAAGCTAAAAAAGATTCTGAACCAAATTCAAAAACATTTGAACCGTCAAACCCGAATAATTTTTTATCTACTGTATTTTGAGCTAACTCCCCTTGCTTTATAAAGTTTGTTTCACTTCCAGTGGTTCCAGTAGGTATTCTACCAGGAACAGCTGTTTGCTTGGTAATTAAGCGTGCTGGTCTATCTGCCATATGAAATTATATAATTTCTTCAAAAATAAGACCTATATAGGTCCAAAATCAAGGTTATTTAACCTACTCATATAAATATGGATAATATTTATTTTCTAAGAATGCCGAATTAAAAAAATTTTTTCTACTTATTTATTAATAAATAAAATAACTACTATTATGGCAGACATGTTTAGACCAGTTCCGATTGAACAGGAACCAAAAAGAAAAAATAGATTCGTTCTTGAGTTTCCAACAGAACTTGGAATAGAGTCTTTTTTAGTTCAAACTTCAGGAAAGCCTTCTCTTGAAATCGGGGCTACTGAGATTCCTTATATGAACTCATCAACCTGGGTTGCTGGTCGTTCAATTTGGCAAACTATTGACATCACATTTATTGATGTAATAGGGCCATCTACTACGCAAAAGATTATGGAGTGGGTAAGACTTCACTTTGAATCAGCTACTGGTAGAATGGGTTATGCTATTGGATACAAAAAGAACCTTGTACTTAAGGCCCTTGACCCTACTGGGGTTGAGGTTGAAAAATGGACATTAATTGGATGTCAAATAACAAGTGCATCTTTTGATGACTACGATTATAGTGCTGATGACATTGCGATGGTTAATATTACTATTCAACCAGATAGATGTCTTCTTGCTGCATAATTTTATTTTAAATATTCAACGCAAACCTTGAGTGCTATTGTTAGCGTTCAAGGTTTGTTTGTTTTAGCGATATGGGGGTACTAAGATTATATAGAAAATTTTATCATGTGTCAAAAAATGGCTCATCAGAAAGTTATTCATTAATAACTCCAATATCTGTATCTGCAGAAACTTTTGTTGCTGGTACCGCTGATACTAATTCAAACACCTTAATTGAGACTGGTATCAATGTGGTTGAGGAAAATGTGGGAATATTTTATGCCGACCTTAATCCAAAACTTTATTCATCAGACATAACTTATGACCTCGTATTTTATGTCCAATATACAAGCAATGCTCCTTTAAATAAAAAATTAATTTCCAGATTTAGAATTAAACCATTTAATATTGCAAATAAGCTTGATTTTGATATTTCTTCGAATAATCCGATAGAATATGAAATATCATCAAATACTCCTATAGAGTATGAAATATTAGGAACCTATTAATCAATTACTATATGTCAACAAATAATAATGAATTTATAATTAAAAGAAACGATACACTTCCAGCTCTTCAAATATGTCTTATAGATAGGGGGTGTCTTGGTGGTAAAGAACCTTACAGCCTTTCTGGGGTTACTGGAGTTACTTTTACAATGGCGACAAATTGTGGAGATTATAAAATATTTGCCAAGCCAGCACAAATCGTTTCTTACTCTGCTGGAACTATTCAATACAATTGGGATGCTTCAGATACAAATGAATCAGGAAATTTTCTTGGAGAATTTCAACTACTTTATGACGATGGAAACCGATTATCCATTCCTCAAAATGGACAAATACAAATTAATATAACAAAGGATGTAAATCCATATTAATTACTAAAACAAATTAAGCTGAGTCCCTACTGGGAACTCTTTTTTTTGCATCTTAGACTCTAAAACTTCCTTTATTACATCTCCGTGACATGATTTTGGCTTACAATAACAAGATAAATATACATCCTCTTTCATTGCCAAAATAAAGATTTGATTCATCAAGTTACACACTTCTTCTTGTTTATTCTCAATGCAATCATTCAAATATTCTTTATATTTTTCAATACTCTCTTCTTTTGTGTTTACTACAAATTGAGCCTTTGTTTCACGGTCTTGAATACTTGTATATGGGTTTCCAAGTGCAGAACCCCTTCCAATATAAAAAACATTTTTATATTTATCAGAATTTTTTTTGTGAATCACTTTAATCATGGTTACAAAGTTAGTTTATTTCTTTATATTTCCATATATATCCACCCGATGATTTCAATTTACCTTTTGCTGCCATTGCTACGTTTCCAGCATTAAAACCCTCTTCTGCAACTTGATTTATAAATTCATATTCCTTAATAAAATTTCCCTCTTTATCAAATTGAACTATAGACCTCCTGTGTTTAGCTGGCTTTCCAAACATAGGGTTTTTATCTCCCAGTTGTCTATCACCCTTTCCATAAGCTGGATTTTTTTCTCCAACATTAGCTTGTCTTATTTTTTCTTTGACTTCTTCAGAATGAACCCTTCCATTTTGTGCCTTTGCAGCATTTTCTTTCATTTCTCTTGCCTTATCTTTTCCATAAAGTTTTTCCCAAGTTTTTCCCTTCCTGGATTTAGACATATTCTTTTTTTGTTCTTCAGTCCATTTATTTCCATAGTTAGGATTGTTTTCTCCAGAATTAGACTTACTCAATTTACTTCTAATATAATCATTATATTCATTAAGCATTGGGTCTTTTAAATTATATGTATTATCACTATTAATGCCTCCATAGTGGTCAATCCAGAACTTCTCTTTTAAATCTAAAAGAGACAAGTCTTCTACTTCTTCTAAAATATCATAAACAAAATTATCTTCACCATATTTATCAAAAGACCTTTGTAAGTGTTCGTTGTGATGTTCGTTTCGAGATATTCTATAAATATGCCCTCTATATCTTGTATTTAATGTTTTTGACTGTCCAATATATACCTTTCCATTAATTGTATTTGTAATTTTATAAATCCCTGATTTCATAATACTTAAATTAATTATAAATAAAAAAAGACAGAGCAATCAAGCTCTGTCTTTCTAAATAGTTTAAAAAAATTTAAAATGTTCCTCGGTCAGTAGCTCCCTCCGTCAATAACATCGTTTTCAGCTATAACCCTTACCCCATTTGGAGATGATACCGTTCCGCTCTCTCTGATATATATGTCATTTAAGTTGGTTGCAAAACCTCTATTGACAACACCAGTGGATGTACCTCTAATATCAAAGAAAACATCTGTTCCAGCAATACCAGAACCATCTTGAATTCCAAAACCTGCGCCCAATGATGTAGATTCTGTTGAGGCTGTTGGATTAAAGTTAAGTTCTATTAAGTTATCTTCTATGTATAATTCCGAAGTAAACCCACTAATAGCCTCTCCCACAATCAAAACATCACCATATATGGTAGCTGTAGTTCCAGTTTGTCCTGGAGAACCTATAGTGATGTATTTTGTGCTCAGCGTGTCTGTAGTTTCATTATACGCAAACCCTGTTTCTGTTTTTAATTGACCTCCAGAACCAGCATAAACAACAGAGCCAGCAAGTAATCCAGATACTGTAATTCCAGTTGTTGAAATAGCTCCTGATACATCCAAGTCTTTTGTGTATATGTTATTCCATCTTAAAGAAGAAGAACCGATGTCATATGTTGTTGTTGCTGACGGCAAAATATCGCCATTTACAGACAAATCTCCAGAATTAAATATAAATGTAACAGAATCTCCAGTAATATATCCATCTCCATATTCGGTCGATGCCAAACCTGCGTGAAATGACCTCGCAAAAACTCTATTCCATCTTTGCCCTATTGCTCCTAAATTATAAGAAAGATGAGTTGTAGGCAATAAGGCGCTGTCAATTTCAACTTGTGTTACCGCATCAATTCTAAATATACCATCGTCAACTATGGTTCCTCCAGAATATTGAGTACCATTTGTTGTAAGATTTCCATTTACAGTTAAAACATCTGTGGACGAATTATATGTCATTCCAGCATCATCTGTAATAAGACCATTTGCTCCAGCAAATAAAACTCTTGTATTAGTCAGTGTTGAAGCTGTTATACTTGTCGCACTCAAAGAACCCCCTATAGCAGTTCCAGAAAAATTAATGTTATTAAATGAAGGTGAAGCAACAACTGATACCTGATAATCAATACCAACCTGAGAAACATCTATATTTGAGCCAGCGCTTACCGTTGTTCCAGAAAGGTCTCCAGAAGTTAGGAATATATCATATAAATCAGTGGAACCAGAATAAATTGTTCCACCAGAAATTGATGTCACATTTAAAACACCACCAGTTGCAGTTCCAGAAAAAGTAACATTATTGAATGATGGTGAGTCTACAACATTTACTGTTGGTAAATCAGCGGTTCCTCCTGTATATACATTTACTCCTGGTTGAACCCTTGTCTTTACTCCTTGAATATCTGAAATATTCCCAAGAACAAACCCAGTAGTTGTACCACTCAAAAATTTTCCATCTAATCCAGAGCCAGTTGTTCCGTTATACGTACTAATAATTCCAGTATCACCACTTATAATAAAATTTCCATTAACACTTAATCTATTTGATATTCTGGAATTATATAAGACAGAACCAACTTCAAAAATCCCAGTTTGTGATGAAGGCTCATAATCACCTCCAGTAACTCCCGAAAATTTTAAGATACCATTGTATAAATTAACAAATGGTTCCCCCATTAACGCATCTGATGGAACTGACCCACCATTTACTTGCCTATCTCTAATTAATATTCTTGCGCCTCTAATTTCTGACATTTTAAATCTCTTTTTTAATAAATACTTATTTTTTTACCATTCACCACCATTAATACAATCACCACTCAATATTATGTTATATTCATTAACAAACCTATTACCAAGCTCTAATTGTGATGTTTTTATTTTTGTAGAAGCAGTAAAATTAACAGCAACCCCGTCAACTATATTTAGACTTCTAAATCTTTTTATCGCACTTCCTAAGTCTACATTATTATCTACAGTAGGTAAAATTGTAGTTATAACATTAATAGTATCAGCTGTTGTACTTCCTGTAAATTCATATGGACCACCAGTTCCTCCAGATAAGGCGAGAAATAATCCGCCACCAAAAGAAGAATTTATGTTTTTTATAATTGTTTCAAGCTCTGTTGAACCAGAATAAATTGTTCCACCAGATAATTCATTTGCATATAATCCTTGTGTAAATATAGTTTCACCCGTCACAGTACCACCAGACAAATTCAAAAACACTCTTTTTATAGGATGAAAATAAATTCCAGACATCTTAATACACAATTTTTATATAAATAGAAACCAAAACCATTTTAGGCATAGGAATCAATAAAAAAAGGGACTGTTTTCACAATCCCTTTTTATTTTATAGTTTATTCTAATTTTAGAAATCTTCAAATCTTGCTCCAGTAGGAAGTACTTGGAAAGTAAGGTCAATAAACTCAGCTGTTCTTGTAGGCTGAAGTTGAATCTTCCCAACCAATGTATTTCTGTCAATTGTATCTGGGGTATTATTGCTATCATCCATAACAACTTTGAACGCTGTAAGTCCTCTTTGATTTTGAATCTGAAGAAGAATTGGTTCAACCTTAGCGAGGAACTGGTCTCTTAGAGTTTGGTCATTCTGTTCGAATACGAGTGTAAGCGATGCTGCAGAAACCAATCTTCTAACTTGAAGAAGTAATCTTCTGATATTGATTCTATCAAGAGCAGATTGTCTAACCTGAAGAGTTTTTTGACCCCAGATAACAACTCCTTGTTGTACAAATGTTGCAATTGGATTAACTCTACCTTGGTAAAGAGTATCTCTCTGATTGTTGTTCAATCTGATGTCAGCTCTTACAACTTGTGGACCAGCAAGACCTCTGTTAAGACCCGCAGGAGCAAACCATGGTGCAGCGATATTATCTGTAAGCGCATAAGTTTGAACCGCCATCATTGTAGGTGCTTGATATGTGTATTTACCTGAATTAGGGTCTTCAATTTGAATCCATGGCCAGTAAGTTGCAGCGTAATTGCTGTCGATACCAGTTGCCTCAAGTCTTGAAATAACTTCTTCTGGAGTTCCTTTTACAGCGCCTGAAGTAAGTCTTGGTGCATCCATTACATAAATTATGTCTGTTCTGTCTTCAACAATATCAAGAGCATATCTAATGATTGTTGTATTGTTGCTGAAGTCAACTCCAGGGGTTGCGAGAACATTAATATCTACAACTTCTGGGTTAGCGATTTCATCAAGAGCATCTTTGAATGCATCTACATTATTCTGATAAGCATCAGTAAACTCATCATACAATTCATCATAAACTTGATATTTATCCCATCCATCAAATCCACCTGCAGGAACAAGGGTAAATTTAAGCTTGTTTCTGTCAATTAAAGTTTGAGCGTCATTTGTATATCCAGTAAGTGAATTAATGCTTCCACTAACGAACTCACTTGAATCTGCGGTATTCTCAAGGTGGAATCCTTTGATAGTTACTCTATCGGTTGCGGTTCCTCCCTCATATGCGAACAAGTCAGCCTCAACACTCTTAACTGCATTTCTTGTAGAAACTTGGTTTGTTGTAAAGTTTGTATATCCAAGCTCAGAAATTCCAAGATATGTTTTAAATACTGAATCTCCAGAAAGGTATCCTGTCTTATAGTAAATATCAGCAGATGTAGAACCTGAAATTCCAGACTCTCTCAAGCTATATCCACGGAAACCAGCAGGTACTGTATTTGTAGGGTAGCTTGCTGCCATGTCGATAGTGATGAAGTTAGACTTTCTTGGGTATTCTTCATCGGTTGTACCGATAACTTTAGCAATAAAGTTGCTATCCTCTTCTCTTAAGCTAAGGTTTGACCATCTCTCAAGAGCTGTTGAAGATGCGGTTGCATCAGTATCTTCGAATCTTCTTACGATGATGTCGAATGTATAGTTGTTGATGTCAATATTTGCAATTGAAATCTTTATTTCTACGTTAGAAGCATCACCATCAGAGATAGTTTGAACTCTAAATAAGTTCTTTACGTCTCCACCGATAACTCTTGACACAACCCATGGAGTTACCGCATTGGTATATGAGTTAGCGAAATCAGTATATGAAGTCTCGTTAGTATATACTAAAGATGGATTAATATTTTTAATCTCGTATCTTGCGCTCGCTTCTCTTACGAAGTGAGGATAAATTCTCTCAACATATAAGTTTGCAGCTCCATCAATAACTTCTGGAGTTTTTCCAAGAATCTTAACGATGTAATCTTCTCTTGTTTCGTCAAGTGAAACTGTAAATCCACTGTTTGTTTGTGCAGTAAGGGGACCTGTTGCTCCACTTAACATAAATGAACCAAGAGTGGTTGAAATATTGTTAATAGTAATATCACTTTCTTCATCAAAGTAGAAAGTGTTTGTTATTTGATTTCTCTTACTTCTAAGTACCGCAAGTGTAGCACCAGACTTAGCGCCATTTGGTTCAAGATTGGTTACTGCAAGTGACCATGTTCCATCTCCAAGGGTTGTTGTTGTGTCATCGGTAACTGTAATTCCAAATGCAGCAAAAGTAGCATCAGCAGCAAGTGCTGTATTAACTTCACTTGATAATATTGTTCCACTGTAGTAAACAACTACATTTGTTCCTGTTGTTGTAGCACTTACTGTACCATCTGTCATTACAGCATTTGTAATAGATGAGAAATTGTAAGTAGTTGATGTGTCCAGGCCAGTTTGTGTAAATGTAAGACCACTAAATGTTGTTGTTCCTGAATAAGTATCAGTAACATCAGCAATAATAAGCCATGCTGGTGAGTTTGTAAAACCATTGTTACCAAGAACTCTGGTAACGGTTAATTCATTAGACTGCGCTAAGAAAGAGTTCGCCACGTATGGTAGTGGGAAGTCTGGGTCTGTTCCCCCGAATCTAAGCAAGAAGTCATCTGTTGTTCTTATTTTAATTGGTTCGAAGGCTGGTCCCTTAAGGGTTTTTCCTACAACTCCCAATCTTGTAATACCTATCCTTGAAGCAAAGATTGTAAAATCTTGTTCTCTTGTAAAGACACCAGGTGAAACAAATATTGTCGCCATATTGCTATTAATTAATTTTTGTTAGTTACTTTCTATTTATTATTCCTTTTCGGTATAATTCTTCACTTCTTTTTTGACTTTTTCTAAAGAGTCTTCAACTTTATTTTTATTATTCTTAGATTTAGTGCTTTCAGCAATCACAGATTCTTCTTTTACTATTTCAAAAAATCCTCTGTCAAAATCTCCATAATTAATAATTTGAGTTACATCTAAAATATCAAGAACATCAACCACTTTGCCCGATGGGATGAGTGCTTTCTTAGCAAAACCGCCCAACTTATAATTAACATAGTTTGCGTTGTTTTTCTTGTTCTTGATTTTCATCTACTCAAACTTTATTATAAATAGAATAAAAAAGATAAAACATTAGTCGATTATCTTCTTTTCTCTGAAATTTTAATTAACACCTTAGTGATGGTATTCACTTTCTCGAACTTAGTGGGGTCCACAATTTTACCCTGTACCAAAATAGGAATATCAATCCTAAATACCTTCTCTTGAGTGATGTCTGTCTTGTTGTTTTCTGTGGGGTCTCCGTTTAGTTTTGAAGAAATATTATATCCATTTATTTTCATATATCCCTGACCATCTGAATATCCTTCTGCAAGAATCATCTCATAGAATTCATTCACATCCACCATATAATGAGTAAAAAGACTTAAGGTATAGTGAGTATCAACATATACTGGTTGAGGTATTTTGTATAACTCATATCCCTTAAGAGTTCCATCAAAAACTGGAACTTTTACATATCTAAAAGTCATTTTTTTAGGAATAGTTCTCTTCAAAGGTGATGTTCCTGGTGCGGCCATAGTCCTGTAAATAGTCATAAACGGCCTGGTAATTTCCTCACCAAGTTCATTTCTCATCTCTTTCCAGTTCATTTTTCTTTCAGCCCAAAGTTCTTGAGTAAGCCAAATAAGTGGTACTTGCGTCATAATACCATTCTCATTTATCATGCTGATATTCAGTCCATCAATATAGTTTTTTATACCTTGGTCCAGGTCTTCAAGAAATAATTTTTGAGGAAGGAAATTAAAATTTTCGAAATCATTATCAAGCCCCCTTCCTATATTGTCATTAATAGCCATGAATCTTTTTTTTATAAATAGTTTGAAGAAATATTGAAATCATATTTTTTATTTATTACATTTGCTGTGACTTTTACTCTGCACATCAGTTTTATTTCTGGGGGCGTTGCTTTCTGTAGCAGAGGTTTTGCACTGGGCATGGTAATTTACCTGACTTTTGTAAAAATTCCAAAGCGACCCTCCTAAGGTTCATCAGATTCATCTGACAGCTGTCACTGCAGGCATAAGACTGATTATTTTTAATCAGCAGCCTCTCATACAGCGCCCTTTAGAAATGAAAATTTCAGAGGGGGGGACTTTAGGGGGGCGTTATTCTTTTTGGAGTTTTCCCTAAGTCTGGTAAAGGAATTTGTAACAGATAATATTATCTTCTTAATAGGCTTTTTTTATCTTGCCTTGAATATATCCTCATCAACCTCTATTGCGGTAATAGTGATATAAAATCTTCTATCACCACCCCAAGAAAATTCGTTAGATATTTGAGCGTGTCCATTGTCTATAATTGTGTAGTATTCATCTTTATATCCAATGTAATCTCCATTGTTTATATCATAAACTACGAGTTGATTTTGTTTATATTCAGCAAGCTCAAGTTCTTCGAGTTGTTCCATGTATACATGTGCAGTAAACTTTCCAAGACCTTTCTTTACAAGACCACCATCCGCCATATATTCTGGTTCTATGGTTTCTACATTTATTCTTCCGAGAATTTTTACTTCTGGTTTCCAAACTTTTTGAAACGCTTTTGCTTGACCATATAGTGAGTGTGTTTGAGTTCTTTTTAGGTCAACTCTATATAACATAAATGACTCCTTAAGGATTGTCTCAGATATTTCTCTTCCAGCAGCTGTAAAGAATGCTTTTTCTTTTTCTCCAAAAAAAAGTTCTATACCATCTGGTTTTTTTTCATCTTCATTGAGACCATCTGGTTGTTTTCCTATTTCATTCAGGTTGCTCATTTAATATTTTTTATATCGCTATATTCTTAAAAAAATTTTTGCGTAAATCTACTAATAAATCCAAATTTTCATTGGAATATAAGATAATGTTTTATTTACAGACTCCTGCACTGCAGCACGCTTTTCCATTATTCTGTCATAAGACAATTCTTCAAGGTCTTTTTCAAGTTTATCGAGAAGTATTTGTTTATCTTCTCTTGCAGTTGAAATAAGGTCATCTTTATTGAGAGTTAATTCTGCTCCTGGAATAGGTAATTGTCCATTAAACTTTCCTCTGATACCAATTCCGAGTAATTCCTTAGCAAGTGCTTGAGCATATTTTTTAATCCATGTTTGTGCAACTGAATTTAATTGATTCCAATTAATATAATTAAGCTGTGCATCACCAGGACCAGATACAAGTCCGTTTCCTTGAGTATTAGTTGTGCTTCCTGTGTATCCTGGGTTTGCGGTATATCCACTATATTGAGGATTTCCATAATATCCAGCTCTATCTCTGTAAGTGTAAAATACAGTTCCTGGAGTTCCAGCCCCACCTCCAATACCAACGTTTACGTTTCCTCCGCCATTATTTCTTGGTACTGGATATAATTTTAAAGTCTTGGTTCCATTTGCCCCAGGTCTAATCATGTAATGATATTCAGAACCTCTTACTCTATTTCTAAGTTCAGCAGCTTGTGCTGTTAAAATTGTATCAAATACAGGCATTACATGGTATAGTGTATGTCCAGCAAAACTGGCACCAAATTCACTGAATGCAATATTTGTATTTGCGAATGGGTCAAGACCAAATAGATTAATAAATGATGGAGTATACCAAAGAATATCAAGAACCTCCCTTCCATCAGGGATTGTATAGTCTTGTGTTCCTGCGGTAAGTGTTATTGAATCTGTTTTTACTTCTCTGGTTCCATTTGCTCCAAGTCCAATTTGTTCTCCAATTTGAGTTGCAAATGAGTTTTCAAAATATAAAGAATTTGAAACATACTTTAGAGTAAAATCAATCTCAGATGGAAGTCCAAGCATTTCTCCAAGTCTATTCCTTAAGACCCAATCATTAATGTATCCTGAATACTCTTCTATTGCTTCACAGATACATTCCTCAATTTGTTCATCGAGAAGTTCTACCCCCATTACGGGCGCACCAATCTTTCTCCTAATCCTATTAAAGATTCGAGTTTTTTCGGTTACAGTCATTCCTGTAAGACATCCTTCAGCGCAAAAACAACTCATGGTTAATTAGTTTTTTAATATGATGCACCTAATGATTGTCCATATCCTGGCTGATATGCAGACTTGAAGCCTACAAACAACCCAGAAGCAACCACACATCTTCCTACTACAACATTTATTGATTGTCCAGATGTAGCAGTCCAAGTGAAGGTTCCACCACCTTTAGCTGTGATAGTTATAGCACCTCCTGTTAAGCAGAAGATTTGATGAACAGTGGAGGCAGTAAGGCCATTTCCAAGGTCACCCATTTCATAGGTTCCAACTGGCAAGTTTACTGCAGTCCAATTTGTGTTGTGAAAAGCCATAGTTATTAATTTTCCTATAAATAGGTTGAGAAAATTTGATTCATATTTGTTTAGACTATTTATAGTGAGAAACTTTGTTTTTTATGATAAATTTCGATAGGGATAAATTTAGTAATATGACAACAAGCGATAAAATGGCTTTTGTTAATGACATGGTTTTAAAAAATCTAAAACTTTCTCCTGAAGAAATTCTTTATCTTACCCCCAAAAATAAAAAGGCATATTTTAATAACAGAATGAAAACTTCTGATTGGATTGAAGATTATGAGTTTGAAAATCTTTCCGATTCTGAAAAGGAAATTTATATTTGGAATAAGAGGTATTTAAGTTATAATATTATAAAAAAACTTTCTCCAGAATTACAAAAAGAATTTTCAATTTGTGCTGTTACATATGGCGTTAATTTAACTCCAGAAGAATTTGAACTACTCATTGATGATGATATGAGAAAATTTTATGTTAAAGAAAAAGTCATGTATTCCCTCGATTCAACATTGACTGCAAGGGAACTTTCTTTTCTTGATTCAGAAGACCAAATAAGTTATCTTAATACATTGAAAAGGATAGGTTTAGCTCCTAATTTAGATGAAATACCAGAACTTGAGCCAGAAGCTCTTAGATATTATCATATTCATTTTGGACTTAATGAAATTCGAGCATTAGTAAGGTCTGAGATAAAAAATATTTTGATGTAATCCAAAAAAAGCCTATTTTTGTGAGGAATCTCAAACTGTAAAGTTATGAAACTTCAAAAAAAGGATATTATTAAACCTATTACCATGACTCTTTACTCTGGTAAGGAAGTTGATATTTTCAACTTAAAATTAGAAGACATAGATATAGAAGATATTGCCCATTCTTTGTCAAATCTATGTCGATACGGAGGTCATTGCCTGTTTCATTATTCAGTAGCTCTTCATTCATATTTATGTTCACTTGAGCCAGGCACAAAGGAAGAACAGCTCGCATTTTTGCTTCACGATGGTTCTGAATGTTATGTAAATGACCTTGTTAGACCAATTAAGCACAGGGAAGAATTAACAAAATACAGAGAGATTGAAGACCGAATTCAAGCCATAATTTTCCAAAAATTTGGATTACCATATCCATATTCTCAACGTGTTCATGATATTGATAATAAGATTCTTATAGAAGAAATAGGTCAGATTATTATTATGAAAGATGAGATTGAGGCTAAATCTAAAGAGAAAGAAGTATCACTTAGAAATGCTCTAAAAATTTTGCGTGATGAAAAGCTCGCTAATTGTAAAATACCTAAAGTTACTCCAGAAGAAGCAGAACAGCTATTTCTTAACCGATTTTATGAGTTATATAGATAATTTTTGGATTCTATCATAGGTTACACGGAAAGAGATGTTCATAAGGAGATAGGAATCAAAAATTTTTCTGATAAAAAAGGTATAAAATATGTTATACTTGACGACAGTATTGAACTGCAGGACCAGGCCTTAAAAAATTTTTGCGTCCGAACGGTTTCTAATATTGGTTTAATATCAGGACATATGGACCAAATCATAAAAATACTCCAACCAAATAATTTATAAACAAAAAAAGAGGAACTCTTTCGAATTCCTCTCTTTTAAGTTTATGATTTTTATCTCATTTACTTCTCCTTTCGGATTAGTATTTGTTGATATTGTCAATGAATACAACTCCGTAGAATCTGTTGTTAACCATTTTCTTAGCGTAACGAGTCATGATACCTTTTCTTGGGGTAAAGTCGTTCGGGTCAGTGATAGTTTGTGTCAACTGAAGTGGGATGTATGGAGCGTAGATGTAACCTGCTTCAAGGAAAGTGTTACCTTTGTGTCCAAGAAGAACAATGTTAGCTGGTAAATAAGGGTCTTTGTATACTACGTATCTTGAACCTAAGTTACCGATTTTTTCTACTCCAAGGTTATACTTTTCGCTTTCTGGAGCTGCGCTACCATCAACGTGGAAGTATTCCAAGTCATCGAAGATTGCTCCTGCTTCTGCAGAACATACAATCCAGTTTGCACCACCTCTAAGGGTTGCTTTGTGAATCTGAGCTGAAAGCTCGTTGATTCTTGTGATAAGAGTTTGGTTCCAGTCTTTTTGAGTTCCGAAGAAGTTCGCATTAGATGAAAGTCCTTTGTAATCCCATCTTGCTCTGAACGGTGCCCCGTTGATAAGGTCGATGATGATTTCTCTATCAATTTCAGCAGCAACGTGCTCTGAAAGAAGAGCTGTAAGCTCAGCTTCAGCGTCAATGCTGTGGTATGCTTCAAGGTCTTGAGCAAGTTCTGGAGTCCAGTGTGCTCTAAGTTTTCTTGTAATTGTGTTTACAGTTACAGATGAGAATCTGATTGTAAGTTCTGCCATTTCTGACTTAGCCTCAAGGTCGTTGAAGATTTCGTATACTGGAACAGCGTTAATAGTGTATGCAGCACCGAAAGTACCAGCACCATTATTAAGCATGTCAGCATCGAAGTCTGTACCATAGATACCAGCTGGTCTAAGGTCAAGAACAACTCTTGCATTACCATCTGCGTATTGGTCAGTAGCCCAAGTTTGTACTGAAGAGAAGAAAGGAATATTTCCTCCTGCAGCAACAACTAATGTGTTACCAGCAGCTCCTGAGTAGTAAATGTTAGTTACAGCTGAGAATCTCAATGTAGCTGATGATTGTTGTTTAGATTCATCGAATCCAGCACCAAGTGCAAAAGTAAGGTTGAAAAGACCATTTACCCAGTTGTCAGCAGTATCACCGTTAGTAACACCCATTGCTGTGTATCCTGTTCCGAATGACATGTCAAACCCTTGATTGTTGTAGAAACGCTCGTAAGCTGTTGTATCAGCAAATACAGGTCCTGTTTGGTGGTTTGCTGTGTTCTGTGGAGGCACAATGCTTCTTGAACCAGTACCGTTAGTTATTCCTGGAGGAGTTGCTTCAAAGTGGGTATCGCTACCTGCATATGAAACTCTTGCATCCATGTAGAACAAAAGTCCTGATGGTAAAGCCAAAGGCTGTACAGACACGATTTCGTTAGCAAGCAATCTTGAGAATACTCTTCTTACGATTGGGAATGCTACTGTGTCAAATCTACCTGCAGATGAATCAAGTGTTACCTCGTTCAACATTGCGGCAGCTTGGTTTTCGAGAAGTTGTGCTACGTTTGCAGCTTTGATACCTTTCATTCTGATTGGAGTACCATTAATATCGTACCCTTCATCAAGAAGTCCAGAATCAGACCAGCTTTCAACGATTGCTCTTCTTTGTTCAGCTAAGTTTTTGAAGACTGTAAGTCCAACTTTTCCGCTGTTCAATAATTCGCTCATTTTTTAAAAGTTTTAATTTGTTTAACAATAAATATGTTTAAAAAAAGTGTTTTCTATTTTTTAACTACTTTTTTTGCGAAAAACATATTTTTTTTATTCTTCATTTTTTTTGATTCCAGCAAGTTGCTTCATTCTCGTTACCTCTTTGCTTTCGTAAAGTGGTTGTGATACGCTTTTAGCAGGAACTGATTTTATAGAAGTAGTTTTAATGCTCTTCTCAGGGTTTTTGTTAACCTTGATTTTGTGTTCACTTACAATAGATTTATAAAGTTTTTCAGCATCTTCTACAGTTTCGCACTTGTCGAATTGTTCAGAAATCTGAATCTTTTCATCAGTTGTAAGGCCACCTGACATTGCTACTTTATAAGCCATAACCAGCTTAGCGTTGTAGTCTTGCATTTGACCAAAATTTTCTTGGAGTTTTAAGAATCCGTTTTCGAACTTAATAAGTTCTGCTTCGAGTTCCTCTTTCTCCGTTTTCAAACTTTCGTTTTCCTTAATGAGCTCGGCAATTTTTGCCTCATATTGAGCTTTATTTTCATTCATTTCTTTTCTATGCTCAACACCTTGTCTTGGTAGTTTAGCAAGTCTATTAGAGTGTCTAAGATTATGTCCAACACCGTGCATTTCTTCAACAGTATCTTCTTCATCTCCACCCCCAACAATTTCAAGAACTTCATCCTCTTCAGGGATTTCCATTTCGTTATTAACAACTTCAAATGTTATTTCTTCAGAAACAGGTGCAGCTGGTGCTGGTGCAGCAGGCGCAGGTGCAGCAGGTGCTGCAGCAGTGTCATCAACAATATCAATTTGTTCTTCACCTCCAGCATTTCCTCCTAACATAGACATCATTTGGTCCATTTTATCCATTAAAGCCTGGAAAGGATTTGCCATTGTTTCAGCTGGCATTTCTTCAGCCGCTGGTTCTTCAGCAACTGGTGCTTCAGCTGGCATACCCTCTGGTGCTGGCATAGCTTCTGGAGCTGGCGCAGCAGCGTCTTGCTCTTCAAAGTTCATTTCTTCTAAGTTCATCTCTTCTATTTCTGAGTTATCAATTTCAACTTCATCGTCATCATCAGAAATTTCAATTTCTGAATCTTCTATTTCACCTTCTTCACTATCAATTTCAGTTGCTCCAACTTCAGCAGAAGTTTCCACTTCCATATTTCCTGAGTCGTCAATTTTTATTGTAGCTTCTCCAGTGTTAATTGTTATTTCTTCGTTAAGAGCATCTTCTTCTAAAGAAGAGTTCATGAGTTCAATAACTTTCTTGCTAACATCATCCTTAAGGTTTTTTGTAGCCTCTTCAATAGCGAACTTTTGAATTTCTTCAAATTGTTCTTTAGCTTCCTTAAGAGTTGATTTATTAATCTTCTTGTCGCTCATAACTTTTTTGTTTAATGACTTTGATTTCTAATAAATATTAGTAAATTTTGTAAAATCTAAATTTGTCTATTTTTTTACTTATTTTTCCAGAAATTAGAATTAACCAATTGTTCTAATTTTGACCCCTGTTCCTTATTTATTTGTATTAACTTTGGAGAATTAGCCAATTCATACAATCTTGTGTATCTTTCTATATTTTCTCTGATAAGTTCTCCAGATATGATTCCAGTTGATTCTGAGAGAGGTACCATTCCGCCACCTCTAACTCCATATTCTTTACCTTCCTTAAATAGGTATGCTCCAGGAGTTGATGGAGAAGATACGAAGTCAAACGCAATAAGTTCAAAATCTTCTTGAACTACATCTTGTCCATTTCTTGATTTAACTGACCCAACACCTCTTGAAGAAATACCAAGCATAAATCCAGCCTTTAAAAGACCTTTTAAAATTTGTCCTGCAGGAGTTTCTTCAGCAACCAATACTTTACCGTAAAGGTCTTTACCCTGCCACCACATTTCAATTACTCTATGTGAAACATTAGCAAGAGATACAACTGCCGAATCTGGATGGTCAAGTTCGCCACCAGCAGTGTTGTTTTCTACAAGCTCCATGTATTTATCAACTTCTCTCTTAAGAATCTCAAAAGGATATACTCTACCATTTCTGTTTAGTGTATCTGCTTTTTGAAGTATACCAGTCATGATAAGTGGTTTACCCTTTTCTTCAGCTTCCTTTAGCATTTTGCTATCGGCTCTAAATTCGATACATTCTGAAATGATGTATTTGTTATCTAAATTTTGAATCATGGTTAGTAAAATTGTTTTTATATAAATATTTGATTTTTTTGAAATTTAGGCGGGTTAAATAAAAAAGCCCCTTTAAATTGGGGCTTTCTAAATTTATAATGTGTTTTTATCCCTTATTTGTTTTTTTGACTGCGTTCCTTCATCTTTTTGTTTGCCTCAGCTAACAACTCAGAAGCTTTTTTCATAGTCTCAGCAATACTTTCTCTCTTTATATTCTTCCACATAGCTGCAGCAGCCACTGCCTCAGGGTCTTCAGCTCCAGATGCCTTAGCCTTTGCCACAACATCTTTAAATCCTTTACCCTTCTTGCCTATATCTTCTCCAGCCTTAGCTTTCTTAACAACATTAGATTTTTGTTTTGAACTAAGACCAGCTGATGGAGCCTCTTCATTTGTTGGCTTAGGAATTTTATACCCCTTATCCTTTGCTATATTGATTGCGGCAGCAACAGCTCTATCATGTTCATAATTTTTATCATGCATAAGATGACTTATTTCTTTTCCAATAAAGTTACTTGCTTCATCAGAATATTTCTTTTCAAGTAATCCTTTATTTGCTAAATCATCTAAACTCAAAGAATCATTTGAAGATTCTCTATCATGAGATACATCACCCATCTCAAGGTCGTAATTAGCAAGTATCTCTTCTACCTTATATACTGGAATTCCTCTATTACCTTCAGCAGTAGCAAGATTATTTAATTCTACTTCAGCATCTGGAACTATATCTCCTGCATTTTTAGCTATCATAATCAATTGTTCAAGTGGCATAGTCTGAATATCTCCGATTGATTCTTTAATTAATCTACCCTCAAACAAATCTCCCCCACCTTCTTCCTCAATCATTTCTTTAGCCGTATTTTTGGCTTCTTGATATGCATTATCAAATTCTTCAGCATTAAGAAATTCTTCTACGGTATCCAAGCCGTTTGCAAATGTTGAAGTATCTGGAAGGTCACTACTTGTCATTCCACCGAGCATTCTTGAAATAATGGAGTCTATTATTTTTTTAGCAGCTACTCTTGAACCTTCTGCTGCAATCCATTTCTTAACTGTTTCTACCCCTTTTTCTGTAAGACCTTCATTCATTAATCTTTCCTTAGGGACCATATTGTTGAATGCTATTGTCTTTTTTCTTAGTTGATTTTGAGCTTCTCTGTGTGCATCCTCCCATGCATCTGGATTGTTAAGAGCATTTAGTTCTCTATTGATTTGCTCAATTCTATTCTCAATTAACTTTTGCCTGTGAATCCTTTCAACACCTTCCTTAATCATTTGTTGAAGCTGGTCTTTAGTTATTTCAATTTTTTTCATGAGTTTCTTTTGCTATAAATAGAAAAAAAAAACCCTTATTGAAAGGGGGTCAAAAATTAAAAACTAACCATTACATGGATTTCTTGAATATTTCAAATTCATCGCCATCCAATAATAGCGGGGAATTCCCCATCAGGTTTGCTATTTTAACAGCCTCATCAAATATTTCAGTATTTCTCTTATTACTTAGTGGTATTTTTTTGTCACTTTCTATGTTTAGTGTGTGTAAATATAACTCCAGTGAAATAAAATTTCTTTTCTTATTGTAATTTATATTTTCAGGTATATTCTTAATGTAAATATTATCCTTTTCGCTTGTAAAGTATTTGTTATTCTTAAGATACGATTTAAGCTCTTTTTTGTATATAGAACTAAGATTAGTGTCAAGCACTTCTTTTAAGACATCTTGTGACTCATCTTTTAATAGAACAGACGGCCTGGCCCAAAAACTTACAAATATGTATATTGTCTCTGGGGCATCCCTTTTTTCTACAGTTCCAACCTTTACATTAATATTTTTATTCTTAATAAGAGAACTATCTATCTTAATTTCCCTTGCAGTTCTTTTTACCTTCAAATCCATAAAATACTTTCATTTAGGAAAATATAGGAAAAGATATTTGTTAAAACAAAAAAAGTGAGAAAATAATCTCACTTTTTCTTGCACGTTTTAAAATTAATTAGTATATGCGAATTTTTATAGTTCTCCAAGAGTTTGTCTTAGGTCTATACACTCAAGAATATAGTCATCAATATCTGCAGGAGAAATATCTCCTATTCTTTCTAATTTACTCTTAAATTCAATAAGTGTATCGTGGTTGGATTTATCCACCCCCTCTTCAAGAAGAGAGTCGATTATATTTAAGTTTTCTTTTTTAATATCTTCGAGATATTCACGCTTATCATTATTTCCAGATGTAAGTACTCTTAATACTTCTTTTTCAGATTCATTAAGATGTTCGTATCTTTTGTTAAAGTTATTTACAGCAAGTTTAGTAACAAATTTCCACGCTTCCTTAAGCTCTGGTGAGTCATTCTCTTCCTTAGATTTTTCTTCTTCTTTCACTTCTCTTGTCAAGTGCTCTATAATTGAATCATAAGCTACACTCTCTCTTTCAAAATCTGAAAAACCTGGATTTGAAACTGATTCTATTAATGTATTAATTGCCTCAAACAATTCTCCATTTTCTCTGGCTTCAACATGGCTCTCATCTGGATTTCCAAGTAATTCTTTTCTGATGTTCATGTTTTCTCTCAAGATTTCATTCCACTTAGCATTTTTAAACATGCTAAGATTCTGATTTAAAAATCTTTCTGCTAATCTTTCTTTAGAAAAAGGCTTACATTCCTGGATATTCTTGTAGATTAATTGTTGTTTCTTTAAGTTAGGACTGTCATTTGTTTTCTTTATAAAGGTATCGAGAGTTTTACTTTTATTCTCTCTCACCAACTCCATTGAAGAAAGTCTTGCAACACTATCCCTTATTGCCCCAAAATTGTAACTGATACTTTTCATGATAAGTCGTTTACTAATAAATACATTAAAAAAGCGAATTAATCAAGATTTTTTTTTGGATAATTCGTTTTTTTGCCTACCTTCGCCACAATTAATTAATATCAAAAACAAAAAGTACAAGAATTATGTCAAAGTATTTGAATGCTGGAAATGGCAAATTTTTCTACAACCAAGTGGTAAAACCAGAGGTTGGTGAAGAAAAAGTGGTGGAAGTATCTATGCACCACACATTTATTATCGACTGTTCTGGTTCTATGTGGGGAGAGTTGTCTGCTATTAAGAGAGACCTGTACAACAAAATTTCTACCATGCTTAAGCCTAATGATTCGGTTACAATCATTTGGTTTTCAGGTACGAAAGAGTGCGGTGTTCTTTTAGAAGACTACCACGTAGGCGGAGCAATGGATTTAAACAAGGTTAAAAGCCTTATCGACAAATATCTTACAACTGTAGGATTAACCTCATTCAAAGACCCTCTTATCGAGCTTAAAGGGGTTATTGAGAGAGTCTCTAAGAGAGACCCAAAAATGCTCCACACAATGTTTTTCTTAACCGATGGATATGATAACAGGAATACTACCAAAGAAATCCTGGATGCTATCGAGAAGGTTAAGGAAGACCTGTCAAGTGCAATCATAGTAGAGTATGGTTGGTATTGCAATAAACAGCTTCTTAGCCAAATGGCCACAACAGTTGGTGGAGTTCACACATTTAGCCAGGGATTTGATGAATATGAACCATATTCAGAAAAAGTGTTCACCAATGGACAAACTGGAAAGAGAAGATATATTAAGCTTGATTATATCCCTCATAACGGAACAGTATTTAACATTATTGATGGAGATGTTGTCATGTACCTTCCTAACGAAGATAATGAAATTTACGTAAGTGTTGATGGCGAGGTAAATCTTTTCTATTTCACAGAAAAAGCTCCTTCTGCAACAAATCTTGGAGATGAAAATTTCATTTCTGACTCAGTTCTTAAGGGAGATACTTCGGATTCAGTTTTCGCTGGACTTTATGCCGCAGCATTTGCTTACTCAAGAAAATCTGATTACAACATGGTTTCTGAGATTCTTAAATTCTTAGGAGATGCTTATTTAATCGTTGAAAAGGCCAATACATTCGGTACTCAAAAAATAAACGAACTTGAATCTAAGTTTGTTAACGCAATGAATAACGAATCAGCAAGATTTACTGAAGGGTATAATCCAGACCTTGAACCTGCAGAGGATGCGTTCTGTGTAATGGATATGCTTGAAACATTAATGTCAAGTGATGAAAATGTTTGGTATCCGAGAGACCCTTCTTTTGAATATAAGAGAACTGGAGGAAAAGCTGTTGCCAGAAAATCAGACATGACCCAGGCTGATAAGGATGAGATTAAAAAACTCACTGAGGCTGGAGATATTGCCGCACTTCAAGCTAAATTGCAAGAAGTTGGAGAAACCACAACAGAGACATTGAAGTTTAACTTTAATGAAGAAAACCCATCAAGCCCAATCTCAAATCTCACTTGGAATGAGACAAGAGCAAACCTTTCTGTACTTGTACAATACAAAGGTTGGGTAGAGCTTCCATCTAACTCATTTGGTCTTGGTCCAAAATTCGATACACACATCTTTAGAAATTATACAATTATTAAGGATGGTGTAATTCACACTTACCAATTGCCAGTTTCTTTGAATAAAGAGACATTTGATACTCTTCAGGCAAATGGTCTTCTTGAGGGAGAAACTTGGGAATCTGGAAAAATCATGACACTTGATTTCTCTAAATTACCAGTCATTAATAGAATGATGGTTAAGTCTCTTTCTGCTGAAGCACTTTTCAAAAAATCTCACGAGCTTATCAAACTTCAAGCTGCTAACTATGTATTTAACCAATACAAAAAACAATTGTTTGATGGTGCCAGCAAAGGATTTCTTGACTTATATGGGGCTGAGGCTACTGAGTGGCTTAAGGACCTTGGCTTAACAGCTAATGGATTTGCCCCTAAGAGTATTGTTGAAAAAATGAATGAGGAAATTGAAGTAAATACTCTTGAGATTAAAATCCAGGGTCTTGCTTCTAAGCCAACGAAAGCAGATTTCGACAAGCTTGAGAAGAAATTCTTAGCTGGTCTTGATGAGAGCTCACTCTCAGGAAAAGAACTTCTTCTTGCTCCAGCAATGAAAGAATTTAAAAACTTTCAGGGAACTTTATCTGGACTTGATGATGATTCCAGAAATAAGGTTATTGAAGAATGGCTTTATAAGAAATCTGATTCATTCAGAGGAGCAAAGACTTCACTTATGACAGACATTGCTAAGGCTAAATTCTTAACAATCGTTGGAAAATCATGGTTCCAGGAGTTTGCAAGCAGAGAAGATAATGAATTGACTCTTTTGCTTGATGGAACTGATATAACTTGTACTGTTGTCGATAAACAAGAAACCATTAAGCTGTAAGCTTTTTGGATATAAAATAAAAAGGGAGATTCATTTAGAGTCTCCCTTTTTTATTTTTTATATTTTTTGAAATTCACCAGTTAGAACGATTGGTTTTTTATGATTCTCCAAAATATCCTTATAGATTTTTAATCTATCTGCAGTAGCATTTGTAATTTCATATTTATCCTTGACGAATTCATGAAGATTATTAGCAAGCTCTTGCCTGTAATCAGGGTCCTGAATTACTCTTTTCATGTGCTTGTACCAGTCTTTATTATCATCTTTAACAAGAAGGCCAGTTTTACCATGCTCTATAAGTTTTGAATATATTCCAAAATTTTGAGCTATAAGAACCTTCTTCTTCATTCCAGCCTCAATTACCTTCAATTCAGACTTAACTTCATTAAAGATATGTCTTCTTTTTATAATTTGTATTGATTGTTGTCCATTTGGCTTTTGGTGAATTATTTTTTCCTCAAATTTATCAATAAGTGGAGCAAGACAAACATCACAATAATCATAATGTTTTCCATATTGAGTAAGAGGAAGTGTCCATCTTCTCACATAATTCTTCATGTATTGCTCTTCTTTATAATCTTCTGATTTTGGTTTCTGAATTTTATCAAGCCATTTGTAATAATCTGCATCATTGCTTCTTTCTATTTCAGTACCTAATTTCCAATTCTGCTTAGGAATCTTATGTGAATCATCATCATTTCTAAGCGCCCCATAACCACTTCCAGTAAATATGTCTTCAAAATCTCTCCAAATAGTTTCATGTGGTTGTATAACTCTTGTTCTCCTTTCTCCGTTGGCCATTATTTCTGTTATTGTACCTCTGGTATCAAATCCACACATTATTATTTGAAACTTATCTCGCAATTCATTATTTGACCACAATTGATGTAACCCAGGCCTCATAAGTTCAAGGTCATGATAGTGCGAGGAACCACCAATCCAAGAAATTCTACACTTGCCAGATTTATTCTCAACAGCTTCTGAAGTCCACATCGGATGCTCCATGTTTAAAGCATTTGGCATTACATAAACATTTGGATTAATCTTTTTAATGTAATCAGCAAATACAGTGGTAGTCGTTGTTACATAATCAGCAAGCTTAATATTATTTACTATTTTCTCACTTAATTTATCTCTTTTTACAACTTCATATAGTGGGTGTGTTGTAGGTGGTTCCCAGAAGTCATCAATATCCATAATTAATATAGTCCCACTCTCCTTTATTTTAGTAAATAAACTTTCAGAACCTTCATATGGCCCTATGTGTCTATGGAAATGTACTATATCAAACTCTTGAAAATACGCTACATTATGAAAATTAGGTTGGTGATTAATTTCAACCTCTACTTCATCTCCGAAGTGTTTTTCTAATGCTTGTGCAGGCCATATTGACCTGAAGTGACCAACTCCTTGCGTATCACTTGGGATAATTAAAATTTTAATTTTCTTCATGTTCTTCTATCTTTGTATCATTTATAAAAATGTGAAAGTTTAAAACCTTCATAATTTCGTTTTCATCTAAAAATGCAAAGAATCCACTGATACCACCCTTATCAATTAATTCTGGATTCATATCCCATGTGATGCTTTTTTTTATTGTAGGCAGGTAGTTATTTAAAAGTAATTCAAGGCCATTTCTTAAAGTCATATCATTTTGCTCAAATAATATTTTTTGTGACCAATGTTCGATTGCAATACCAATAAGCTTTCCGTGAAATGAAACTTCAACGTCATCTTCTTCTGACATAATTATAATTTTAAAAAATATATAACTTGATTTAGTCAAAATCAACACTTATTGTCAAAAAACAAAAAAAGAGGCCAAAAAAGCCTCTTTTTTATTAATTATCAACAAGTTCAAAATTTACTTTCCAGAATAACCTTCTACGTTTTTAATGGCATCTGAAATGTCCATCATGATTTTTCCGATAGGTAATTTTAATTCCGAGTTATCAAAATCTCTATCAATTTCAATAACCTTTCTTCTTTCTTGAGCATCAAGTGGAGCTGTGAGTCTATCAATTGATAATACCATTTCTCCTGGATTTAAAATAATACCAGGATTATTTGGCCCCCCAAGTGCAATAGAGACTTTAACTGGATTACTTGTTATGTTTTTAATTTTCCAAGTTTTCATATCTTTTCTTTTTCTAAATTTATAAATTGAGTAAGTTAAATTAAAGTAAAATTACGATTTAATATAACCCTTATCTTTTGAAATTCTTCCTACTGGGGTAAAATATGTTTTACCATCGAACTTCCATTGTTGAACTTCTTTGTTTTCTCTAATCAATAGAGACTTATCTCCAGAGTTTATCTTTTCATTTAATCCTTCTGGAATAATGATTCTTTGGTAACTTTCGTCTTCTACTATTTCTCTCATGGTTATATTAAACTCAATCTCCTCATCATCATGGTCTATAGATTCCTCCATTGGCTTAATCATCTGGTCTTCCCTTGCTCCATAACCACCTATTTCTCCGTTAGTTGAATCAATATCTTCATTTACATTTAAAGCTTTTTCTGAATTTGTCAAAACTGAATTTTTAATAATTCCCATAACAATGTCAGTTACCACTTTTTCGAGGTCTATAGAATTCTTTATATATGTCTCAAGTTCACCCTTTGTAGCCCCATCAATTTGAGGTAAAGAAGGAGCTTCATATGGATTTTCTTTATATGAAGGACCTCCAGCATAATCTGGAGCAGAAGGTGTTTGTACAAACTTACTGGTACCATCTGCATAATTAAAGTTTATCTCACCTATTTTCTCAAATTTAGCAACATAAACATCAGCCTTTGTTTTTGCCTCCTTAATCCACAAATCACTCATAGACATTTTAACATCTGGGTCATCCATAAGTCTAAGTGGTTTAAAAGTTAAGTTTTCACCACTTTTATTAAGGTCACTATAGTTGAATACGAACAATTCTGCTGGAGCAGACTTTTTAATTGCATCAGGTAATTCCAAAACATATCCAATCTTAGGTTGGGAAGGTTGTTCCGTTTGATTTGAGCCTGCGTCCATAAAAAAATGGTCTGTATTACCAGTCATATCAACTTGTTGCTCTGGAGAGGGTGTAATCTGGGTTTCATTAGGAAATTTATTATCGTCTCCACCAGCTGGAAGAACAGGTATATCAAGTTCTGTTACTACATCTTCAGAAACAACTTCAGGTATTTCTTTAGCTGCCTCTCTTTTTTTAAAGGCAAGGATTTTATTTTTAATCCTTTCAACGGCATCAGCAGGAAGGGCATCATTTAAGTTTTCTTGCTTTATTCCATTGGCTATTAAAGTCTTCAGTTCCTCTATATTTATCTGTTTTGCCATAGTACGCTTTTTTATATAAATATTAAGATTTTTATTAAATCCATAACCCTTGTATTTCAATAAAAAATTGCTTATTTATTATTAGACAATAATGTTATGTATGGCTAAAGATAAAAGTAGCAGAACACAAAGAAAAAAGGAATCCGATGAAATCATAAAAATGGAAATGGACCTAATTCAGAGAAAAAAAGTCAATATTAGTCAGGAGTTGCAGAAAATAAACTTTCTCCCTGGTACTGAAATGAAGACTGAAAATCAAAAAAAACTTATTAGAAAAATTCACGAAAATCAAATTATATTTGTTGCTGGACCAGCTGGTGTCGGAAAGACATTTGTTGCAATAAAAGCGGCTCTTGAATGCCTTAGACTGAATGATTCTCCACAATCAAAGATGCTTATAACAAAGCCTCTCGTTGAGGGTGGTGACCAAAATATGGGTTTCCTTCCAGGTGATATTAAAGAAAAAATAGAACCCTGGATGAGTTCTTATGAATCTAATATTAAAAAACTTGTTGGAGAAGGAACAACGCAGTCTTTGTTTAATGCTGGAGTAATTAAATCATTGGCCTTTCCGCTTATTAGAGGTAATACTTTTGATAATGCAATAGCCATTCTCGATGAAGGACAAAATACAACTGTTGGTGGTATGAAATTATTCCTATCAAGAATAGGTGAGACATCTAAGATAATCGTTCTTGGAGACATTGACCAAACAGACCTTAAGTTAAAAAAGGATGAGAAAAATGGACTTGAAGATGCATTTGAAAGATTTAAAGGAGTTCCTGGAGTTTCTTATATGGAGTTTACAGAAGATGACATTGTTAGAAGTACCATTCTCGTAGAGTTAATGAAGAGATATAGAAAGTAAGTAGGGGTAAAAAATTCGTTTTTTTATACTATTTATAGAAAATTAAGATTATGAATATAAGCTATTTTCAACCAGAAAACCCCGACCAACCAAATAAAAAGGTTGATAAAGGATTAATGAGTCCAGAGCAGTTAAGAGAAAACGCACAAAAGAAGGCTCAGAAAATTGAGCATTCTAAGGCTACTAACGGTTTGTTGTCAAAAAATGAAGGCAAACTATTAACCAACGATGGAAGAGAAGTCTTCAACGAAAACAAATAAGTATATGAATTCTGATAATAAATCAACCCAAAAGACTACCGACAAAGGATTGATAAATCCAGAGAAGGTAAATAAGCCAGAGGAAAAGAACACCAAAAAAATAAGTGTTGGAAAAAATGATATTGTCGAGAGAGAAGGTAGTATTACTACTGATGATGGAAGACAACTATTGAAATAACACAAAGGTATATAAAATAAAAAAGCTCGCATTAGCGAGCTTTTTCTTTTTGTAGTATTTTTTATTGAGGGTTTTTAATCATTTTCATGATATTTTGTATATTAAATCTGGTAACGTTTTCAAGTTTTCCATTAATATCTCTATAGACCTCAACCTTTCCTCCTCCGCCAATTTTTAAATCTGGCAATTGGAGCAAGTCTCCTGGTTGTAATCCGTTTACATTTGTAGTAATAACTTTAAATGCATTACGGTCATTTAGAATTTTAACAAGATTAATGAAAAAGCTCGAAGTCTCGATTCTAAGTCCCCAATCTTTCTGAAATGTTTCATTCTTAAATTCAGATATTTCTTGGTTTTTAAATACTCCAGAACCATTTTTTTGAATGTTTACCATTTCCTCACCAAGTCCTGACTTTAATTTAGCAAGCAATTCAACCTTTTTAGAGTATCCCTTGATTAATTTGTCAATTGCTGCCATTTGGTCTTCCTTAATTCTTTTGAGTTCAGCAAAATCTTCTTTTTCTTTAGCAGATTCTTCTTCATTCTTAAGTTTGGCCAATTTCTTCTCATTGACATCAATGATACTATCATCAATATCTTGGATAACCCTTTCAGTGTTATCAGAGTTTTCTTTTAAAAAAGAAGCCTGAGATTCTCTTATTACTCTCAGGCTTTCTTTCTTAATTAAATCTCTAATTATTTTTTCATTTTCTTTCATGAAAGTATTACTTGATTTTAGCAAGTTGTTTCATTCTTTCAAGCTCACTGTTAAGTTTAGACCTTCTTTCTGAAGTAAATCCTTCACTAAGAAGAGAAGTGCCTTTTTTAACACCTTCCTTAACGTGCTTATCTTTGTCCATGTAGTCATTAAATCTTGCTTCAGAATCTTGAGCTGGAGATTCACCTTCGATTGGCTCTTCAAGGTCTTCGTTCATCATCTCTTCAGCACCTTCTTCTTCTGCAACCATTTCTTGAGCAACAACTTCTTCAACCTCTTCCTCTTCAGAACCAATTTCAAGACCCATGTCTTCACCAGCTTCTTCACCAGCTTCTTCACCAGACATTTCTTCAGTTTCAGAACCACCCATCAATTTAGCATCAAGTTCTTTTCCAAGAGCTGCAAACTTCATTTCAAAGTATCCCATTTCTTCAACTGGCTCAACTTCTCCACCTACTTCAAGTTCTCCTTCGATTTCATCATCTTCTTTAAGATGACTTCCGATTTTTTCGAACTTCTCTCCGTATTTAGTATCACCCTTTCCAGCACCAGTCCAACCTGTAGACTTAACCTTTTTAGTTCCTGTAGCTTCAACTTCAGAAATATTTCCTGGAAGAGTTTCTAATTCTTCATTGATAGCTTCGAGTCTTGCTTTAATTTCTTTAGCTCTCGCAGCATCTTTAGCCATAGAAGCATACTCTTCTTTAATGATTTGTTGCAATTGGGCTTTTGTTATTTGCAATTTGTTGTCTTTTTTCATGACTGTATAAATTTTCGTTTTATGATTACTTGTTTGAGTTTCCTGATTCCTCAAGTTTCTTCTTAAGTTGCTCTATTTCAGCCTTAAGCTTGTTGTTTTCTTCGATGATGTCATCACCCTTAGAAGAATTTTTATTGTCGCTTTCTGCGAATTCACGCTCAAGTCTTGCAATGTTTGAAATGTTCTGAAATTTGTCATCCACAAAACCATGCTTATGATTATCTGACATATCACCTACAAATCCGAAAGAACCAGCCATTCCTAAGCTTGCTTCGTTAAGTGTTCCAAGTTCTTTTTCAATTCTTTTAACCTCCTCGTAAAGTTCCTCTTTTCTTTTGATTCTGAGGCCTTCAGCGATGATTGCTTCCTTAATAGCGTTTGGGCTAACTTTTGACTTATTCATGTTTGCTCGTTTTTTAATAAATATTCAAAAAAATTGATTTTCTCAAACCAATTATTTATTTTTCATCCAAAAGCATAATGCTTTCCTATAAATAGGAAGAAAATGCAGAAATCAACAACTTTTTAAAAATTTAAAGATGGGAAAATTAATAAATGCGAACAAGGAAGAGTTTAGGCAAATCATAGAATCCGAAAAGGATTTAGTGCTTGTAGACTTTTGGGCAGAATGGTGCGGTCCATGCAGAATGCTTGGGCCTATGCTACATGAGATTGCTGATGAAATGAATATAACTGTGGTCAAAATCAACGTTGATGAAAATGATAATTCAGCCCTTTCGGCTGAAATGGGTGTTAGAGGGATACCTGCAGTATTTGTCTTTAAAGGCGGACAACAGGTAGATAAGTTTATCGGAGCCCTTCCAAAAAACAAAATAGTAGAAGTCATCAATAGACACATTGATAGTACAGATGAGCCAAAGAATTAATGCCATAGTATTTAGTAAGGACCGACCAGCTCAACTTAAATTGTTTTTGGATAGTGTTAATAAAAATGCTCCAGGAGTCTTTAATTTAAGTGTTATCGTAAATCAAACAAATGAGGACTTTATAAAAGGATATGATTTGGTTAAAGGTGACCAAAATTATTCTGAAGTTAAATTCATTCCATTTGAATCAGACTTTAAGGGACAGGTTTTGGGGCTTTTAAGTTCTGATGGAAATTATTCTTGTTTTTTTCTGGATGACGATATTATATACAACGAGGTTAAACTTGAAGAAATAATAGGCCAACTTGAATCTGATGAAGATGTAGTTTGTTTTTCCTTAAGACTTGGAGATAATGTAACTAAGTGTTATACCCTGGGTGCTGACAACGTTATGTACGATATTAAATATAATGGCATGTTTATGAAGTGGGACTGGAAATTACACTACCTGGATTTTGGCTATCCATTCGCAATGGATGGACATATTTTTAGAAAGTCGGATATATCCAAGCTTGTTAAGAAGTCATCGTTTAATGGGGTTGAGGAGCTTGAAATGGCTCTTTTTGATTTTGTTGAAATGTTTCCAAGGAATATGATGGTATCATATAAACACAGCGCTCTTGTAGGGGTTCCAATCGGGAGGGTTCAAGAATCACTGGACGATGAAATGACCATGGCCCTTAGGGATAGTCGTGCCAAATTGATGAGAACAGAAATGAATTATAAACTTTTAAATGGAAGTTTTATAAAATTAGAAGATATAGATTTTTCTGAGATAAACGGATGTCACCAAATCCTCAACCTTGGTGTTGAACTTAAAAAACAAGAAGAAAATGAATAATATTGATAGAATTTCTTTAATTAAAAGAACAGAGAGCCAACTTGGAGCTCCATCTTCAGATGTTGAGTTGAAAGAAGAACAAATGTATGACCTAATTAACTCTGCAGAGGAGGCATATGATTTGTTGGCATTATCCAATAAATGTCATAGAGAAAATGATTTTAGATACTTTTGGGTATCTCAATATTTTGTTGCACTTTGCAAAGAAACTCTTGGAAGAGTTAGGGGGAAATTTAATGGACCCCTTCCAATTCCTGGTGCAGAAATAAAATTAAATTATAAAGAACTATTGGCAGAATCACACAGAGAAAAGCAGTTCCTGAGATACCTTATGCTTAATGATAAAAACATTCTTGTTGAGAATTACAAGCCAATTCTTGTATTTTATGTTGCCATAGGAAATCTTAATCCTTCAGAAGTTGCTGAATTTTTAAATAAAGTTAAAGATAGCATGTCTGAGAGTGATGATGGATTTACCAAGTATTTTGTTACAACTCCAGGGCAGGAGTCAAGAATCGAATGTATATATCCAGTCTCTGGTATCGACAGCGAAACTAAGGAATCAATTAGCAGAATGGAAACTATTCTTAAAGAAATGAAATAATGAATAATAAAATTAAAATAATAACCCCGTTCTATAATCCTGGTCAATTTATTGAACAGTGTGTTTCTTCTGCTATGTCTCAAAAATACGATAACTACAAGGTTATATTTATTGACGACTGTTCAACGGACGGAGCCTATGATAAACTTCCTCACGGCAATGAAAGAGCTGTTATTATAAGAAATGAATACAGGAAGACTGCGCTTGAGAATTTACATAATGCAATAATGAATCATTGCGACCCAAATGATATTGTTGTTATTCTTGATGGTGATGATTGGTTTCCTAATAAAAACGTACTTCAATATATTGATGAGCAATATAAGACTCATGATTGCTGGATTATGTATGGACAGGCAAATTGGACCGATGGAAGAAGGGGGTTTGCAAGCGCATATCCACCAGAAGAATTTAAAAATGTAAGAAAGGCTCCTTTTAGAGTATCTCACTTAAGAACTTTTAGAGCTGGACTATACCAGGCCATGCAAAATCAGGACCCAAATTTTTCTGGAATTAAAGATGCAAATGGAGAATTTTATAAGAGCTCTTACGATACAGCCATGATGTTTCCTATCATGGAAATGGCTGGACATGAAAAAACGAGATTTAATGATACAATTTTATACATTTATAATAGAGATAATCCAATTAGTGATGATAAGGTTGACCAACAACTCCAGTGGAGAGTTCACCAAGAGGTATCAAATAAACCAAGTCTTAAAAAAATAGATAGCTATAATGTTTAAGTTAAAAAACATATCTAAGACACCAATTTCTCTTTTTTATGTGAAAGGTGGAAAAAATACTCGTGGAACTTTAGGGCCTGGTCAAGAATTGCTTGTAGATGAGGTAAAGACCCCTCAAATTGTAGCTTTTGAAAATAGTAGCAAAATATCTGTAACCAAAACAGATTCCGTGTTACCTCCAAATAATACTGTAATAAAAAACAACGCAATTCTTCCAAACAAAAAAAAAGATATAGAAGAAATCTCAAAATCTAAAAAAATGGAAATGTATAATCTACTTAGAAAAAATATTTCTGAAGTAATAAAGGAAACTGACTTTGATTATAAGGAAATAATTAACTCCAATGTTTCTGTTATTAATAATGATTTAGATTTTTATGATATTAGCGTAATAATTCCAGTTAGAGGAAGAAACGAATTTGCACAACCAATGTATGACAGCTTCCTTGCAGCCAAAGATAAGGTTAATATGAATATTGCATACACTATGGTTGAGCATAGTGAAAATCCACAACACTCTAAGTTTTGTAAAAAGAATGGGATAAACTATATATGGATTAAGTCGGAGCCACAGGAAATGTTTAATAAGTGCTTGGCCCAAAATATGGGTGCCTTTTTTTCTGTAAAATCTAAGTATTTACTTTTTCATGATATTGATTGTCTTATGCAGTCTGATTTTTTTGTTAATCTATTAAAAAATATAGAATTAAAAGAAGCACGGGCAATACAAAACTTTACTGGTAGAAGAGTTTTATATATTAGTCCTTCATTAACAGCCAAGGTTATTTCAAAAGAATTTGACATAGATAACCTTAACATTTCACTTGATGATGTGAGTCCACCAAGTATACTCGGAGCTCCAGGTGGTTCAATAACAATTGAAAGAGATTTGTTTTTTGAAATAGGCGGCTATGACCCAGAGTTATTTTTAGCCAATTCTCCAGAGGATGCTTTTTTCTGGGAAAAGATAGATACAATAGATAAAATGCACATTTGTGATTCTCCAGAAATAGAGTTGTACCACATGCACCACCCACCAACATGGATGCATAATCCTTATATTAGAGAAATGGAAGCTCTATACAACAGCTTCAAAAATCTTGATATAGAAGGCAGAAAAGAATTGATTAAATTGAAATCAGAAAAAATCCAGGAGTTTAAGTAATGAAAAAACCAGATAACCACATATCAATAGTAATAAGCACAAGAAATGCAGCTCAATACGTAGAGAGATGTCTTGATAGTGCTATTAGTCAAGAATATTCTGATTATGAAATTGTATTTCTTGATGCTCAATCAAATGACGGAACATATGAAAAAGCCCTTCAATACGTGGATAAATTCAAGAATATAAGAGTTATTCAAAATGAACAACGTAAATATCAGGGGGAAAATATTAGAATTGGAACAGAAATGTCGCAACCTAAGTCTATAATAATAACCCTTGATGGTGATGATTGGTTTCCACATGATGGAGTTCTTGCAAGAATAAATGCCGAATACAAAAAGCATGATTGTTGGATGACTTATGGAACATATGAAGAATATCCATATAGAGATGTGTCTCATCACTATTCAGAATACCCATTAGAAGTAAGACAGAATAAAACATTCCGTCAACACAGATGGCTTGCAAGTCACTTAAGGACATTTAGAAGAGAGCTTTTTCTAAGAATTAATCCAGATGACATGAAAGACCCAAGCACTGGAGATTATGTTTCAATGGCCCCAGATTTATCATTCCAATTTCCAATGCTTGAAATGTGTGGTGTCGATAAGAGTAGATATATACCAGACATTCTGTATGTATATAATAGGGAAAATCCTATGAATGAGTCAAAAATAAACCAAGCTGAAATCAATAGAATTGAATCTCTATTGAGAGGAAGACCTTCTTATGAAACGCTTGATAAATTGTATGATGATGAATAATGGTGTTTTTATATTTGCTATAGCATACAACTGCGGAAAAGTACTTAATAAGATGCTTGAGTCTTTTCACAAGCATCATAATGCTAAGATTCATTTGTTTGGAACTCATAAGGACTTTAAATCTGCTATGAAACACCCAAATAACGAATACATAGAAGTTTCTACAGATACTCAGTTAAAAGAATATTTTAAGCAAGGACATCTTGGAACATCATATATTTGGACTAAGGTAATGAAGGGAGAATATGGAAACTATAAGAAAATAATTCAAATTGATAGTGATGTTGTGTTTAGGGAAGAATGCCTAACTGATATAACCAATAAATTTGATGAAGGATACGACCTTGTTGGTCCACGCAGACCTTATGAAAAAAACAAGTGTAGCAGAGATGATGTGAGAGGTCTCGGACTTCCAGATGTTGTTAGTACATATTTTATTGGAATTAATCTCGAAAAGGTAAGTAACTATGACTTTAATACTCTACATAGAATGATTGTTGGATATTACAGCCCATTTGGACATCCTATAGTTGATTTTTTTGACCCAGTATCTTTTGATATAATACTCAAAAATCAAGGAAAGGTTTTTTATCTTGACTTTAAAGATTATGGTTCGTCTGATGAAAATGGAAATTCAGATAATGGATTTACAAAAATGAATGAGTTGTATGACTTTGGAAATAAGATAATTCACTTCGCAGGGATTGGTTCTGGTATGAACTTTTATTATAATGGTAATGGAAATGTCCCATCAACTTATACTGAATGGGCAAAAAAGAGATTCTCGTTGTACATGAAAGTGTTTTACAATGAGGATATTGAATTTGCTTTTGAGCAGGAGGATTATGAATTACTAAAGCAATATTTCTAATGGCTGATAAAGAAAAATATGTTATAAATCAATTGGCTCCGATGTTGGAGGATATTGATAAGTTTGTTGACGAATTGCTCGAACAGGCTAAACAAGATGAGGATAAAGATAGGGCCATGGCTATTGTTATTTACGCAACAACCATTAAGTCGTTCTCAAACAGTGGAAACTGGAGAAGACAGATTCTTAGGATTAATAAAATAATAAAAGCTTTGAAAATTAAATAAAAATGAAAGACATTAAGATATATTGTAGTTGGGACCTTAATTTTGAGCTTAAGCATGAAAAGCAGATAGAATTATATGTTGACCAAATTCCTGGAAGTCCAATACCTCCAGAAACAGTTAGGTTTGTTTTTTTACTTGAACCACCAGAAATTTTGAATTTATCTAATGCAGCAATTTCTGGTTTTAAAAACAAAACTTTTGATTATCTATTTACTCACAACCAGGAGTTGTTAAATTACTCAGATAAGTGCATACTTTTTCCGTTTGGAACTACATGGATAAGGGATTATGAATTTCCAGAAAAAGAATTTTCTGTATCTGCTCTTGTTGGAGGTAAGTTATTGGCCCCTGGACACCATTTAAGACACAAGGTTTGGTTTAAAGAAGACAGAATAAACATACCAAGAAGATTTTTTTTAAGTGGAAATTTTGGTGGAATAGAAAATTACAATAATAATCCAATTCTTGGTTCAGATAAGAAACCACTATTTAATAGTCAATTTCATATTTGTATAGAAAATGCAAAAAGAGAAAATTGGTTCACAGAAAAATTAATAGATTGCATGGTTACAAAGACGGTTCCAATTTATTGGGGATGTCCAAATATAGGTAAGTGGTTTGATATAAGGGGTATGATGATAGTGGATAACATTGATGATATAGTATCCTCATGTAATTCTATAAACGAAAACACATATAATGAAATGCTACCATTTGTGGAAGAAAATTATAATAAGGCACAGTATCTAAAGACTATTGGCGATAGATTAAAAGAAGAAATAGAAAAAAAATTATAAATATGAGTATAACTTGGAATGACGTAATGAAATTTGATTTACCAGAAAATCCTATAATATTTGATGTTGGTGGATATAAGGGCGATTGGGTTAAGATTGCTTTGGATAAATATAAAAATCCAACAATTTATGTGTTTGAGCCAGTGAAGTCTTTCTACGAGCAAATAGTTGAGAGATGGAAATCAAATCCAAATATAAAGGTCTTTAATTTTGGACTATCAGATAAAAATAGAGAAGAAGAAATTTGCATTGATGGGGATTCTTCTTCCGTATTCAGAGGTGTGGGTAATTTCGAAAAAATACAACTAAAAGATATTAGAGAATTTATTGTTGAAAATGAGCTTATGTTTGTTGACCTAATTAAGATAAACATTGAAGGAGAGGAATATAGATTATTAGAATATCTAACTTCAATTCCAGAGCTTAACGTATTCCAAAATTACTTAGTGCAATTTCATGGTTTTGTAGAAAACTATGAGATTAGACGAGAAGATATAATCAAAAAAATATCAGAATATTATGATAAAGTAGTTAACTTTGATATGGTTTTTGAAGGTTGGACAATTAAAAAAATAAAAAAAACATATTGTTACGGAGACAGCCATATTAGCATATTCTCAAATAAAGAAGATTTAATAAAAGAGAATAATTATTTTACAAGCAACTCTTTTACATCATACAGATTTGGCCCTTATTTAGCATATAATTTGCCAGAAAAGAATGATGTTTTATCAGTGATAAATTCATCAGAAGAAAGTGATAATGTTTTGATTTGTTTTGGAGAAATAGACTGCAGGGCTCAAGTGAAAAGAATTTGTGAAAAAAGTGATAGAGATTATAAGGATGTTATAAACGAAATAGTTAACAGATACTTTTCGGTTATAGAAAAAATCGTTAATAAAAACATGATAGTATTCTCAATAACTCCAGAAATAAAAGAGCAACCACACTGGTATTATTATAAAGATAGACCAGAAGTTTTTGACTGTCCAAAAGGCACTCTATTGGAAAGGAGTTCTTTTAAAGAATATTTTAACAACTTAGTTATTAGCGAATGTGAAAAAAGGGGATATAAATATTTCTCCATTTATGATACTATATTAAAAGGTGATATTCCTGCAGAGTTTTATTACATGGATGATATTCACTTAAATCCAAGAAAAGTATTTTACTTAATCGAGAGAGAATTTATAAAAAACAAAATTACTATTTAATGAGCGAGGTTTCAGCAATATTAATGGGCGGCCTTGGAAACTATATGTTCCAGGTTGCAGCAGCATATGCCTACAGTAAGAGATTTGGAAAAGACGTTGGCTTTAATTGCTCTGAGTCGAGTGGGCCACATAAACACGTTACTGAATATGGAAAAAACATATTCAAGGACATCAAACTTTTTCATATTAGAAGTGGTGGTGCCAAACAAGTAAATGAAAATGGGTTTCACTACGAAGAAATTCCAAAATTTGATGGGAACGTATTATTACATGGATACTTTCAATCGGAAAAATATTTTAAAGATTTTGAAGATGAAATAAGAAGTTTGTTTATGTCATATGAGATAGAAATTAGCGAAGAACTTAAGGCTATATTGCAAAACGAAAACACCTGCTCCATCCATGTTAGAAGAGGAGATTTTTTAAAACACCCAAATCATCACCCAGTTCAAAATATGAATTATTTCCTCAAGGCAATCAAGCAAATGCCTAAGGATTCTGTTTTTTTGATATTTTCCGATGACATCCAATGGTGTAAACAAAATTTTCCAGACCTCTCAGAAAAGTTTAAATTTATAGAGGGACATAAAGATTATGAAGACTTATACATCATGAGTAAGTGCAAAAACAATATTATTTGCAACTCAACATTTTCTTGGTGGGGAGCCTGGCTTAACAATAACCCAGACAAATTGGTAATCGCTCCAAAAAACTGGTTTGGACCAGCCTATGCAGGACACAATACTAATGACCTTTATTGTCAAAATTGGATTTTATTATGAGAAAAACTAAAGAAATTTTAATAGAAAGCATAAACACAAAACTTTCTTTGGCTAATGATACCAGTGTAATTAATGAAATTGATAAGGTATCTGAAGTCATTGCTGATGTGTTTAAAAAAGGAGGTCGTGTATATTGGTGTGGAAATGGTGGTTCTGCCGCAGATGCTCAACATCTTGCTGCTGAATTATCTGGTCGATTCATGATTGATAGATATGGATTGCCATCAGAGGCTTTGCATTGCAACTCTTCCTATATGACAGCTGTGGCCAATGATTATGGGTATGAAAAAACATATTCAAGATTAATCAAGGGATTTGGAAAGAGCGGTGATGTATTAATAGGGATTTCCACCTCAGGTAAATCTGCAAATATTTTAAACGCATTTTTGGAGGCAAATAAAATGGGCATGATTACCATAGGCATGACAGGAGAAGGTGGTGGTGAATTTAATAATTTGTGTAAATACCTAATAAAAATTCCGTCAAATAGTACAGCAAGGATACAAGAATGTCATATTACAATTGGACATGCTATTTGTGAACAAGTAGAAAATTTATTATTCAATGGCAAAGCTTAGTTTTGACGATATTAGAAATAGGGAGTCTGGCAAAGTTGGTATAGTTTGCGGAACTGGAGGAAGCCTTGCAGATTACCATTCAAAGTTTGAAGATTTAAGTAAAAATCATAAAGATAAATACTGCTTTATATCATGCAATGAGTGGAATCACAAAACAAAAATTGATGTTGATTATTGGGTTGTTGCAAATAGTGTTTTTACTGTTGCCACTCAATATCCAGCCTTCAATTCCAAGCCTAATACAGTTCTTATTTATGCCGATTCTGCAGATGCCAATAGTAAAAGTTATGAGGAAAAATTAACTATTGATTTTATTCCTTATGATGAGAGGCATGTTGCTGGAGGTAAGTGCATAGTTCCCTTGGCTTGTTGTAAAAATATTGAACCAGATAGAAAAACAATTCATGAATATTTAAAGGACATAACCAGCGGAGATAAGATGTATCAAAGTTGTGGAACAGTTGGTATTCATATGCTTGCTGTTGCCGTTATTCTTGGGTGTAATCCAATTTATGTAAGTGGGATTGATATGGACTATGGGACTGGATATGTTGACGGAAGTGGGAGTCAACAAAAACATGGAAATATTTCTGAATTTTCTAAAGAATTTGGGATACAAGCTAAAATAATAGCTGATTCAGCTGAAAAAATTGGAATAAAAATAATAAACCTAAGCAAAGTAGCATCTTATGATGGATTAGAAGTGGGAGAATTTATAGAAATTAAATGATGAAAAAAAGGAAAATTTTAGTGGCATCAATACACCCAGAAGAGTGGAATCAATATATTCCTTTTAACGGCTATTTGTCCACCATCAAGCATGATTATGACTATGTTATTGGTATTGCGGCATACAATCCACTAATTCTCTTATCTGAGGTAGATGAGTATTATACAGTGGAGAATGGAAAATCTGGATTTGCATACCCCACCCTACTAAATACAAGCGCTCGTGAGAATCATGAGTTTATTGATAAGTGTATTAGTCAAGTTAAAAAAGATTTTCAGTCAGACGAGCTTCATTTTGTTTCTTGGCAGAATACACACGAGACAAGGGGTGTTGTAAATATTCATGGAGATGCAGCAGTGGTGTATAGAAAATCTTTTAGTTGTGCGCAAGATTTTTATAAATCTGGAAAACTCATACGCCCTACTCTAAGTTCATATAATTCTATTTCAAGCAAATTTGGTCACCTAATTACAAATGATACTTTTATAGTTTTGACAAGAGAATATAGTAATAAAGCGCCTATTCATAATACAAAGACATCAATACCAAATTTTGAATTAATGATAAAATTTTTAGTTGAAAATGGAATCAAAATACTAAACATAGGGTTTCCTCCAGCAACGTGTAATATAAAAAACGAAAATTATACGGAATTCAACGAGCCATTAACACAAGATGAATTAGTATCTTTGTTTTATTTAAGCAAAGGTGTTTTGATGCAGGCAGATGCAGGCGGATTCACTGGACACTTTGCTTCTAATTGTGATTTTTTTATTTTGACAGACCAGTGGTCACTAAATGGAGAATTTGGTAATTTTGATATAATTTCACACAAAACAAAAGAGGTTGATACAATCTCTCTAAAAGAACATCTTAAATTATTAACAACACCAAATAATCCTGACAACTTTCAAGCTATCTTAGATATTTTAAAAAATTATAGCCCTAAGAAAATTAAGAGCTTTCAAGATGAAAAGAAAATAACATTTGTCAAATGAGTTCAATATTCAATAAAAATTATATATCAGTTACCTATAAGGAAAAAAAGAGTGATTACCCAGTTAAGTTTTGTAAAGAAATTATAAAGAGATTTAATATAAAAGAGGGTTCTAAAATTCTTGATATAGGATGTGGTGATGGAACTATAACAGCTATTTTTTCATCACTTGGGATGGATGTGTATGGACTGGACATTTCAAACAGCTCAAAAGACTTAATTGGAGATAGATTGAGTGTATGTGACCTATCCAAAAAACCATATCCACTTGAAGATGGTACTTTTGATTTTATATTTTCGAAATCAGTTGTTGAACACTTGACCTACCCAGACATATTAATCGAGGAAGCATACAGACTTTTAAAGCCAGGCGGAGTTTTTATTTGTATGACACCAAGTTGGAAGCACTCATATAAAGAGGCTTTTTATATTGACCATACACACGTGACCCCATTCACAAGACACTCTCTTGAGACTGCTTGTGAAATTAGCGGATTCAAAGCAAGGTGTGATTATTTTTATCAATTGCCACTTATTTGGAAATGTCCAGCGCTAAATGTGTTGAGGGTTTTATTAAATTTATTACATTTGCCATATAGGCCATTTAACAGAATTGGTTGGCCAAACAATATCAATAAGATGATACGCTTCTCAAAAGAAGCTATGTTAATTTGCGTGGCAGAAAAAAAATGATAACATTAATTTTAGCAAGAGGTGGTAGCAAAGGTGTTCCAAGAAAAAATATAAAACTATTAAATGGGATGCCGCTCATTTATTATCCAATAAATGCTGCTAAAAATTCTAATTTTATAAAAGATGTTTATGTATCAACTGATGATGAAGAAATATCTGAAATCTCATCTCAACTTGGAGCAAAGGTAATAATTAGGCCACAGTCAATATCAGAAGATAATTCTACTGATGTAGAAGCGTTTAGACACTTCTGCAAAGAAACAGGACATTCAGAACCTATTGTTCACCTGAGAGCAACAACCCCAATTTTGGACTCACAGGTAATTGATGAAGCCATAATTACCTTTAATGATAATAAGAATAACATTACAAGCCTTAGGTCTGGGCATAAGATGTCCGAATCAGCCTTTAAGTGTTTATTGAAAGGGGAAAAATATTGGGAACCAATAATTGATGGCTTTGACTTCAATGCTCCACGACAACTATGTAAAGATACTTATTCTGCAAATGGATATGTTGATATTGTTGACCCAAGTATTTTTATGAATAACGATACATTTTATGGAGACAAGATATTTCCATTTGTTACTGCTTTTTCTCCAGAAATTGATACTTTAGATGATTTTTATTATATTGAGTTTTTAATGAATAAAAATGTATAAATTCTCCCAAATACCAGTTGATTGTGAAAAGGTCTTCACTGAACATAGAATCATAAGAACCCCAATTCCAGCACCAAGTACAATTCCTATCCTGGAATCATGCCTTAAGTATGAACCCGAATCAATGAATGACCAGTTACCAATAGCCTGGGATTCAGCTGAAAATTTTTCTATTTTTGATAATGCTGGAAATAAGTGGATTGATTTTACATCTTGTATATTTGTATCAAATGTAGGGCACTCAAACCATCAAGTTTGCTCAGCTATAAAGAGTATTGTTCACAAAAGATTATTAAATGCATATTACTACCCCACAAAAGAAAGAGCCGAGTTTTCAAAGTTAATGATTGATATTACTCCAGAATCATTTGATAAAATATTATTTTTATCTACTGGCTCCGAGTCTGTTGAGGCTGCAATTAAGATGTCAATTAAATTTACTGGCAGAAAAAAAATACTTTCTTTTGAAGGCGCTTTTCATGGTAAAACTATGGGAGCTCATATGGCTGGAGGAAAATTTAAAGCACAGGCATGGGTTCCAGTTCATACCTATGTAAAACACTTGCCCTATCCAAATTCTTGGTATTTAGAGGAACAAAAAATGAGTGGAGCAGAAATCTTCCTAAGAGATTTTTCTGATATTAATCCAGAAGAATATGCTGCAGTTATTTTTGAACCATATCAAGGTTGGTCGGCAGAGTTCATTCCAAAAGATTATGCTCAAGAATTAAGAAAATGGTGCGATTTGCACGGTGTCTTAATGATAATTGATGAAATACAATCTGGATTTGGCAGAACTGGAAAACTTTTTGCCTTTGAACATTTTGATATAGTCCCAGATATTATAACTTGTGCTAAGGGAATTTCATCCTCTCTACCGTTATCTTGTGTGTTAACAAGAGAAGAAATATCAAATACAGATTTATCTTATAACAGCACCCATGGTGGAAACCCAGTTGCTGTAGCCGCCTCCATGGCTTCAGTAAAATATTTGATTGATGAAGATTTAATTAATGAATCAAAAAGAAAAGGTGAGATATTATACAAGGAACTTCTTAAGTGGAAAGAGGAAATGCCAAAAAATATCTCAAGAATAAATTGCAGAGGATTGCTTGCAAGTGTTTTTATTGAGTCGCCAGATGGTAATAATAATGATTTTGTTGATAGATTAATAGAAATTGCCATGAGAAAAGGTCTTCTATCCGTTAGAACTGCAAGTGGTACTCTTAAAATAGGCCCACCATTAACAATAACTGATGAAGCCTTAATTGAAGGGGTTTCTGTATTAAAAGAAAGTTTAAAAGAATGTTTAGACACGTTGGAATAGTAGTTAACGACCTTGATAAACAGCTAAGATTTTACAGAGATGTTCTTGAGTTAGAAGTTTATTACGAGAAATTAGAAGAGGGCGAGTTCCTTGAGCGCATACTTGATGGGCCGAGAGGCGTTAAAGCTTACATTATTAAGCTTGGTAAAAACAATCAAACAATTGTTGAATTGCTTGATTTCTCCAATCCCGAAAATCAATTTGAATATAATCCAAAAACTTTATTTAGGCTTGGATATACACACTTTGCTATAACTGTCGATAATATTGATGAGCTATCTGAGAAAGTTGATTTAATCAATGCTCCCAAAATAAATGAAGAAGGCACTTTTAAAGTATGTTTTTGTAAAGACCCAGAAGGTAATTTAATAGAATTAGTTCAATGCATTTCAAGCCAGGAATAATACAAGGAAGATTACTTCCACCAGTGAATGGTCATATTCAGGAGTTTCCTAAAGAAAATTGGGAGAGGGAGTTTGAATATGCTAAGGAAAATGGTATTAATCATATTGAATGGATAATTACAAAAAAATCCTTTGATGAAGGGGGTTTGGGTTTGGACATTAAAAGATACTCAAGCCAAATAAGTTCTATATGCTGTGATAATTTAATTGATAAGAAGATTTATTCTGAAAAATTTTTGTCAGAACAACTTAGACCTATTTGTGATTTTGCTCTAAAAAATAATATAAAATCTATAAGCATACCCCTCCTTGAAGATAGCGAACTTCCTCCCCATAGTCAAGAGTATTGTATAAATTTACTTTCAAGTTATGGGGCTGTATATTCAGAATTAGACTTCTGTTTTGAAATGGAATCTCCCCCAGATATTGCGCTGAGCCTGGTAAATTCAAGAAATAATTTTTTCTATACATATGACACAGGAAATATTACATCATGCGGATATGACCACGATGCATATCTTAATCTTTTAAATAAAAAAATAGTTAATGTTCATCTAAAAGATAGAACCAAGAGCCCAATATCAACGGTTGAGCCAGGAACTGGTGATACAAATTTTAAGATTATTTTTGATATTCTTAAAAAAAATAATTATATTGGAATGTTTACAATTCAGACAGCGAGAGGTCCTGAAGGTAAAGAAGTTGAAACCATTAAGAGACATATAAAGTTTTATGAACAATTTGTTTGATTTAACCGACAAAGTAGCTTTAATTACTGGTGCAGGCGGATTGCTTGGACCAAAACATGCTGAGGCCATAATAGAATTTGGCGGCAGGGTTATTTTGACCGATTGGCACGAAGACAGGGTTATAGAAAAGTCAAAAGAATTGAATGCCAAATATGGCAATGATAAGACAATTCCATATTTTATGGATGTGACAAATAAGGAGTCCATAGAAAAGGTTTTAAGTGACCTTGAATTGAAGGGTATTTTTGTGGACATATTAATTAACAATGCCGCAAAAGACCCCAAGGTCAAAAAAGGCGATGGTAATCTAACACCAGAATCCAGATTTGAGAATATGACAGAAGAGTATTGGAAAGAAGGTATTGACGCTTCTATAAATGGTACCTTTTTATGTTCTCAGGCAGTTGGCAATAGAATGCTTAAAAATGGTGGAGGAGTTATTCTTAATATCGCATCCGACCTTGGTGTTATAGCACCTGACCAGAGAATATATAAAAAACCTGGAATACCAGATGAACAACAAAACGTTAAGCCAATCACATATTCAGCTGCAAAATGGGCTATCATAGGTATGACTAAATATCTTGGTGTTTATTTTGCTGATAAAGGAATCAGGGTAAATGCATTGAGTCCGACTGGAGTTTACAATAATCACCCTGAAGAATTTGTTGAAAAATTAAGCAATATAATTCCAATGGGACGAATGGCACACATTGATGAATATAAGGGGGCTATCGTTTTTTTATGCTCTAACGCAAGCTCATATATGACTGGAGAAAATATGGTTATTGATGGTGGAAAAACAGTATGGTAATTTAATAAAATATAAAAATGAAAAAAACTTACATTATTGCCGAAATAGGCATAAATCACAATGGTGATATTAATCTTGCTAAGGAATTAATTGACATGGCACATAAATCAGGGTGTGATGCAGTGAAGTTCCAAAAGAGAACAATTGAATTAGTATATTCAAAGGAAGAACTTGATAAGCCAAGAGAAAGTCCATGGGGAACTACAACAAGAGAGCAAAAAAATGGACTCGAATTCTCAATGGAACAATATAAGGAGCTCGAAGCTTATACAAAAGAGAGAGGTCTTGATTTTATAGTTTCCTGTTGGGATATTAATTCTTTGAATGAAGTTGAAAAAAATCTAAATGTTTCTCATCATAAAATAGCTTCAGCAATGCTGACAGATAAGGAGTTTTTAAATGCATTAAACTCCACTGGTAAACCAATTATAGTTTCAACTGGTATGAGTTCAGACGAACAAGTTGATAAAGCAATGTCCATTCTTAAAAATGTTGATTCAATATTGGCGTGTACAAGTACATATCCAACAAAGCCAGAAGAGATAAATCTTTCTTATATTGATACACTTAAGAAAATGTATCCTAATTTAAAAGTAGGATTTTCTAATCACTATAATGGAATGGTTGCTTGTTTTGGGGCAGTTGCAAGAGGGGCTGAAGTCATAGAATTTCATGTCACAAAAGATAGAACTATGTATGGTTCTGACCAAGCTGCTTCTATCGAACACGCTGACCAATTAGTTGAAGGAATTAGGAGCTTAGAGAAAATGGTTGGCGATGGTGTTAAGGTTGTTTATGAAACCGAAAAACCTATAGCTGATAAGCTAAGAAAAAAGAATGACATCTAAATGACTTATTGTTTTGACCTTGATGGCACTCTCTGTACAAACACAGATGGAGATTATGAAAACGCAACTCCATTTTTTGACAGAATTCAAATAGTGAATAAACTTTTTGAAGATGGAAACATCATTAAGGTTGATACAGCCAGAGGCTCTTCCACTGGTATAGATTGGAGTGATTTAACAAAAAAACAACTTGAAGAATGGGGGTTAAAATATCATGAACTTAGAGTTGGTGTAAAACTCCAGGCTGATATTTTTATTGATGATAAAGGAATTAGTGATATACAATTTTTTAACAAATGAAATATTCAAAAATAGTAGTAACTGGAGGAAGTGGTATGGTTGGAAAATCACTAAAGAGAATCATGCCCAATGCAATATATCTTTCCTCAAAAGATTATGACCTTACTTCTGAGAGGGGTGTTGCTCAGATGTATCAAGATTTAAAGCCAGATGTAGTTATTCACTTAGCTGCCAAGGTTGGTGGAATAATTGACAACATCAATCACCCATCTACATATTTTACAGACAACGTTCTTATGAACACACTTCTTGTAGAGTATGCAAGATTTCATGGAGTTAAAAGATTTATTGGAATATTAAGTACCTGCATTTATCCAGATATGGTTGAAACATATCCAATGACAGAGGATATGCTACACAATGGTCCACCAACTCCAACTAATTTTTCATATGGTTATGCAAAAAGATGTCTTGCAGTACAAATTGATGCATGCAATAAAGAACATGGAACCAATTATCAATATCTTACTCCTTGTAATTTATATGGCGAACATGATAAGTATGGAGAAAATAGTCACTTTGTTGCTGCCTTAATTAAAAAAATTCATGAGGCGAAAATATACAAAAAAGATAAGATAACTCTCTTTGGAACTGGTACGCCATTAAGACAATTTATGCATTCAAATGACCTTGCACATATTATAAAGAGGTGTGTTGAAGAAGAAGTTTATGAAAGCTTCAACGTGGCAACAGAACAAAATGTATCTATTGATGATATAGCCAGAACAGCATTAAGGGCATGCGATGCCGCTCACTTAGAAATAGAATATGATACATCAAAGCCAGACGGTCAATTCAGAAAAGATGTATCAATTGATAAGATGAAAAATATATTCCCAGACTTCAAGGCCACAAGACTTTATCATGGGATAGGTTCTACATATTCAATTCTACAACAAACCTGGAAGCAAACAATTTAGTTATGATTTTATGTGATAGGTATCATACATTAACAATTTCTGATTATATTGTTCAGAATAGTATAATGCATGGTAAACATTATGTAGATTTATCTTATACATATAAAGGAAAATTAATTAATGATAGAATTTTATTAACTTACACACAATCAAATTTAAACAACGGTGGTAAGATATGGTTTTTTATTTGTTCACATACCAGTAAGCGATGTAGAAAAATACATTTAATAGGAACTCATTTTTTGCATAGAACAGCTTATAAAAAAATATATTATGAAAGTCAAACACACTCATATATGGATAGACTTTTATGCAGATTTCCAAAAGCAGATAAAGCTCAAAAATTAATTAATTCCAAATACTTTAAAAAATATTATAAGGGAAAACCTACTAAAAGATACTTGAAGTGTTTAAATCAAATAGAAAAGGCTAACAAAGGACTAATCACATTAAGAATGAAATTGGATAAAATAAAAAGAGAGGTCAAAAGACCTCTCTTTAAAAAAGTTTAATTAAATGTTATTTTATATACTTAGAAAGTTCTTCCTTTTTAGCGTCAAACTCTTCTTGAGTGATTAATCCAAGGTCAAGTTTATCCTTCCATTTTTTTAACTCAGATAACGCCTCATCACTTGTCATACCATTCGATTTTATTTCTCCATTTGCAATAGCATCTTCTAAATACAAAAAATAATTGTCAACAACTGTAAACCCCTTTGTTTGAATAGTTATTTTCCACCCAGAACGCTTAGTGCCACCAACATATATTTTTTTAATTACAGCATATGTATTTACAGCCTCTGGGCCAACTATGTATACAGTTCCTGTAATATCCATTTTTTGGATGTATACAAATTTTCCATTTGTACCAGATGGTGTTCCAAATTGAATTGTATCACCAACAGAATATGAGAAACCATCTTTTGAGGTGTACGTTTCAAAATTCCCTTTTATTCTTTTTTCAGATTTTTTAATCTGATTATAAGAAATGGTGTCTGTTTGTCCAATAGACAGCGTTGTAACAAAGCACATCATTAGTGCCATCATCAACTTAATTGTTTTCATTTTCACTTTTATTTTTAAAGTTTACATGATTTTATACGTTAATTCTTCTAAAAAGTTACAATTTATTTTGAATTGATTATCTTTTTTTATATTATCAGAATAACGAACTCTAATAAATCCATGATTAACGAAAGGTTGGTTAATAATTTAATTTTCTTAGCTATTTATAGTTATGGAATATAAAATTTATTTTCTAATTGACCCAAGGACTGGGGGAATTAGATATGTAGGTAAAACCACCAAAAAGTTGAATTATAGACTAATGAATGGCCATATGCAAGACCCCTCAAGAACTCATAAGACAAACTGGATTAGGTCTTTGAAAAAAGAGGGGCTGTTGCCAGAAATAAGGCTGGTTAAAATCTGTGAGAATGAAGATAGGTGTAATTATGCAGAGAAATTTTACATAAAACTACTTGGAAGAGCCGACAAAGGAGTAGGAGCTTTGGTTAATGCTACAGATGGAGGGGAAGGAACTACTGGAAGAGTTTTGTCTGAGGAGACAAGGATAAAAATTTCTAAAGGCAATAAAGGAAAACTTCTTGGTAGAAATCTTTCGGATGAAGTTAAAAATAAAATGATTAAGACACGCTCTGGTTTCTCAAAAAAAAAGAAAAAAGAGATTAGTAAAAAAATATCTAAAGCAACCAAGGGAAGGGTAATATCTGATGAAACAAAGGAAAAGTTGAGAAAAATAAACTTAGGAAGGATACACAGTCAGGAAATTAAAGACAAAATTTCTAAAAATGGAATTGGCCATAAATATCACGATTCAAGCTCTAAATTCTTGGGAGTGAGCTATATATCAACCCAAAAACTTTACAGAGCTACAGTTAGATTTGATAGGAAATCTATAGTTGTTGGACATTTTAAAAAAGAAATTGATGCAGCAGTGGCATATAACAAAAAGGCTTATGAGTTATATGGATATGAGGCAAAACTAAACAACATAAAAGATTGGAAAAATATAGATATATCTAAGAAATTCTCCTCTCAATTCGCTGGAGTAACATATCGAGCTAAAAAAGATAAATGGGAAGCAAGTGTATGGTATAATGGCAAACATAAATATATAGGAACATTTGATACAGAAATAAATGCTGCTAAAGCTTATAATTATTTTGTAATTAAAAATAATTTGAATAAGTTTATGAATAACATAAATTAAAAACCTTTTATGATAAAATTAGTCCAAGATACAATTGATAAAAAAGACGTTGAACTATTAATTCAATGGTTATCCCAAGACCCAACACCACGCTTGACTATGGGGGAAAAAACTCGTGAATATGAAAAAAAGTTTGCAGAGTGGATTGGGTGTAAATACTCTGTATTTGTAAATTCTGGTTCATCAGCAAACCTACTTATGCTTTATGCTTTAAAGGTTATGGGTAATCTAAGAAACAACAAAATAGTGGTACCAGCTCTTGCGTGGGCAACTGATATGGCACCAGTTATTCAATTAGGCTTTGACCCACTTATATGCGACTGTAATATGAGAAATCTCGCAGTTGACACAGGTCAACTTGAGGACATTTTCAAATATCATAAGCCAGCAGCATTAATTTTAGTTTCTGTTCTTGGATTTTCTCCAGATATGGACAAAATTGTTAGCTTGTGTAAAAAACATGGAGTTGTTCTTCTTGAAGATAATTGTGAAAGTCAGGGAACAGAATTTGATGGTGTTAGGCTTGGAAATTTTGGTCTTATGTCATCTTTTTCTACTTATTTCGGTCACACTATGAGTACAATTGAAGGCGGTATGGTTTGTACTAATGATAAAGATGTTTATGATTTAATCAAAATGCTAAGAAGTCATGGTTGGGATAGAGACCTTGACGAAGAAGCACAAAAAAAATTGAGAGAAAAATGGGGTGTTGATGGCTTTTCTGCTCTATACACTTTCTATGAGCCAGGGTTTAATGTCCGCTCAACAGACCTTCAAGCTGTAATAGGAATAAGTCAACTTGAAAAAGTTGATGGATGGATTGAACAAAGAAATGAAAATCTAAATCATTTCCTCAATTCAATCAAAAGTTACGATAAAAAAAATAAAATTTGGCTCCCAACAGAGCGTAAAGAATCTTTTACGGCAAGTTTTTGTTATCCTATGATATTTAAGTCAAGTAGTGATAAAGATAAGGCGGTTGCAGCCCTTATTAATGCTAATATCGAAACAAGACCTCTCATATGCGGTTCAATGGGTACTCAACCTTTTTTCATTAGCAGATATGGAAGACACGAGACACTCAATGCGAAGGTTGTTGATGAATGCGGAATCTACGTTCCAAATCATCCAAAACTTAGTAAGAGTGAGATAGAGTTTATTTGTAGAACAGTAATTGACGCAATTAAGTAATGGGACAATATAGATTTTCGATGTATGCACATTGGCAGATTGGTTTTTTGATTAAAGCTGATAGTTATTCAATAGATATAAGCTTGCCATTTATAAGCATGCACATTGGATTATTAAGTCACGCAAAAGGCGTTGACATATTTGGAAAAGAATTTTAATATGCATTTATAACAGGCATTACTGGAATAAATATTTTCTTAGACTATTTAGAAACAAAAAGTCATGGAAAAGAAAAAGTGTGAATCATGTGGTGGGTTATTTGACTTTAACCCAAAAATTAAAAGGCAAAGAAAAAAGAGATTCTGCTCCAGAGAATGCTCTGCAAGTTATAGAGGTAATAAAAATAAGGGAAGAACACATTCTGAAGAGGTTAATAAAAAAAAGGGTTTAAAGGGAGAATTGAATGCATTTTTTGGCAAAAATCACAGTAAAGAATCAAAAGAAAAGATGAGTGAGTCAAGTAAGTGGGATGATTCTAAATTTAGATATTGTAATATGACAACTAAAGAGAAAGAGGTTTTAGATGGGCTTATGTTAAGCGATGGGTGTCTTTCGGAGAGTTCAAGAATTTCCGCAAGACTAACCTTTGGGTTCAAATACAAAGAAACCTCAGAAGAGCTCATGCAGGAGTTGGGCTCAATAAACTTCAGCCCAATATGGCAAAGTAGTAAAACAAATTGTTGGCACTCAAAATCTAACATGTATCATGATTTGCTTGATGAAAATAAGAGGTGGTATCCAGATGGAGAAAAGATAGTTCCTAAAGACATTATGATAACACCCCTCTCTTGTTATTGGTGGTTTGTTGGAGATGGTTATACCAGCGAGGGAAACGCTTATTTATGCACTGATTCTTTTACAAAAGAGGATAATGAGTTTCTTATCAATAAATTGAAGGGGATTGGATTTAGCCCATCTCTTAGAAGTAATAATAGAATAGCTTTTAATAAATTTGACACAGTTAAATTTTTAGAATGGATTAAACCAGAAAGTGGAATTTTAGAGCAATACGAATACAAATGGGAAATATAAAAGAAAAAAAGAGAAAGGTCAGTTTTATCACTGGCGTGACGGGTCAGGATGGCTCATACCTGGCGGAACTCTTGCTTGAAAAGGGATATGAAGTTCATGCCACAATGAGAAGGGCCAGCACCTTTAATACAGAAAGAATTGAACATTTCATGGACCATGAACGCCTGCATCTTCATCATGGTGATATTACAGACCCTACAAATATAATGCGACTCATCGCTGAAATAAAGCCAGATGAAATTTATAATTTGGCAGCTCAATCTCATGTTGCAGTATCATTCGAAGTTCCTCACTACACAGCAAGTGTAGATGCACTCGGAACTCTCACAATATTAGAAGCAATGCGTGCGCATTGTCCAAGGGCAAAGTTTTATCAAGCATCTACATCAGAACTTTATGGTGGGATGGAATACAATAAAAACGAGAATGGTCTATATGATGAAAATTCACCATTTCATCCTCGAAGCCCATATGGTGTGGCTAAGTTATATGGATTCTGGATTATTAAAAATTATCGAGAATCGTATGGATTGTTTGCTTGTAACGGAATTCTATTTAATCACGAAAGTGAGAGAAGGGGAAAAACCTTTGTTACCAGAAAAATTACAACCAACCTGGTCCAAGTAAAAAAGGGAAAAAGAAAAGTTCTTAAAATAGGAAATCTTGATGCAGAACGTGATTGGGGTCATGCACAAGAGTATGTTGAAGGTATGTGGAAAATGCTTCAGCAAGATAAGCCAGATGATTTTGTATTAGCCACAGGAAAAACATATAAGGTGAGAACATTTGTTGAGATGACAGCTAAGCATCTTGGTTGGGAAATTGAGTGGAAGGGCGAGGGTGTCGATGAAAAGGGATATGATAAATTAACAGGCGAATTACTCGTGGAGGTTGACCCCAAATATTTTAGACCCGCTGAAGTCGATAGGCTTATAGGCAACCCAAATAAAGCTAAGGAAAAACTTGGTTGGGAAGCTAAAATTGACCTTGATGAACTCGTTGAAAGAATGGTTAAGCATGACTTAAAATTTGAGTAGCATAATTCTCAAATCGCTGATTAAATCTTAAGTTTCTTCATAAAAAATAATTAAAAATTTGTCTATTTGATTTTTTTTGCATTAATTTGCAGTTGAGAGACAAAAATAATTTCAGAAACACTAATTTATGAAGTTTGACGAACTAACTGAGGATGACATTCTCAAGATAGAGGAAATCTATACCGACCGAGGAATATCTTGGGATAAAAAAGAAGAGCTATTAGCCGAATATACAGGGGTTTCCAGCAGAACCGCCAGAAGCTGGGCAGCAAAACTTGGATTTACAAATCCAATAGAACCTACCTCACCTCAGTATGAGGATGCAAAAAAGGCAAAAATCAATAAAAAGTCAGATAGGTTTATAATCACCTGGGCCCAAAATAACACACCAGTTCATGAGCCATTCTTGAGAAATATAGAAGCTTATGCTGAGTTTATAGATGCTGAAATATGTATTATAGCTGGTAGATATAAAAACCCAACTTCAGTATTTTCCGATAAGGATTTTGACACCTGGCATTCAAGAACAATTCCTTATTTGTACGCTAATAGAGAAAAAATTCATAAGCATCTTGTTGTTATAGGCGATGTAAAAGTTTCTCCAACAGCCGAAACCCCAATGACGGGTATGAAAGGTTTTAGTGGCTCAGAGTCTTGTATATTCGGACACCCAAAAGTACAAGAAGAAACTCTTGATGTACTTGAGGGAAGACCAGAAAAAAAGATGATGACCACAGGGGCCTGTACAATACCTAATTACACAGATTCTAAATCTGGAAAAAAAGGAGAATTTCATCACACTCTTGGATTTGTTGTTGTTGAAGTAAAAGATAAGAATAAAGTTTTTACAAGATGCGTTACAGCTACTGATGATGGAAACTTTTATGACCTATATTATAAGGTAGAATTTGCTGGCGGAAATAAGAAGGTTAACATAGTTGATGGACTTAGTTTTGTTACCAGGGAATTTGAAGGCAAATCTGAAATAACAAGAATTAATGAGATTGATGGAATCGTCCTTGGTGATATGCACTTTGGCGAACATGACGAAAAAGTTGTTGATGTTACATTAAATGAACTCATGAAAAAACTTAAGCCAAAGCAGGTTGTTCTTCATGATGTGTTTGATGGCACTTCAATTAGTCATCACGATAGAAATGATGCCTTTGCCGCCTACTTCAAAGCAGTTGATGGTCGCAGTAATCTTAAGGATGAAATTAACAGTATGCTCAATGGTCTTAAGCCTTTTGAGAAATATAAAACAATTATTGTTAGAAGTAATCATGATGATTTTCTTGATAGATGGCTTCGTGATGTTGATTGGAGAAAGGAGAGAAATCCACTCAACTATCCAGCCTACATGGAGTATGCCTCTTTGATTCTAAATAGAAAGGCTCCAAATGGAGTAATTCCATTTTTAATAAATCAACAATATCCAGATATGATTACACTCGGATTGAGTGATAGCCATAGAATACATGAGTGGGAGGTCGGTCAACATGGACATATTGGTTCTGGGGGAAGTAGGGGCTCTGTGAATCAATATCGTCAGCTTAATACAAAGATGATTGTCGGGCACTCGCATGCACCAAGTAGAAAGGATGGAGTAATTCAAGTTGGAACCTCAACCAAATTAAGACTTGATTATAACAAAGGGGCGAGCAAGTGGGCCCATGCACATGCAATCATCCACCCAAACGGAAAAGGTCAGTTGATTTATTTCAGTGATGGAGAATATACGACATTTGAATAATTGAATTATGAAAAAAGAAGCACAAGAAGTGGATTTAGCAGTTCAAATAAGCGGTGATTATGCTGCATGGCATGAATTATCAATTAGTTTGCTTTGGGATTTTACAAATGACAAAAAACTTTCTTTTAAAAGCAAAGAAGAAGTAGAAAATCTTTTAGAAGAAGGTCATGATGGAGAATATTCAGATACCGAGATGAAAAAAGGAGTCTTGGTCGATGGTAAATATTATATTAAAGTATGAAAACAGTAGGAATTAATATAGACGGTGTAATCCGTGACATGTACGAGCAGTTTGATAAGCAGTACAGAAAAATTTTTATTCATAATCCAAGTCTCGTAGAGATGACAAAGGATATGCAAGTTAAAGAACAAACTGCAGAAGAACTTGATGACCTTGATAAGAGGATTGAACTCAAAACTAATGAGCTTATATCCCTCCCACTTAAGTCATATGACTTAACTAATCATTATAAATTTAATGAAGTTCTGTCTATGGATGGAGAAACAATGTTGAATCCACAAGAGGCCCTTCAAGATTTCATGCTTAATAAATATCAATTTAGTATATTTGGACAAGCCGAAACCTATAAGGGGGCGGCTGATGCTTTTAATAAAATCCAAGCCTATGGAATTGAAAATAAGTTGTATGAAACAGTTTTATTGACAACATATGGTGGACAAGCTTTGCAGGCAACATTTCACTTTCTCGCAACTCACGGAATTAGAACAAGATATTTCAGATGCGTTGAGAATGAATATGACAAATGGAATTATTGTGATGTATTAATTGATTGCGTTCCTGAAATAATCCAAGATGTTCCAAATGGAAAGGTTTTAATTAAAATTGAACAACCATTTAACTCCTGGGATAGTGCCCAACATAGCTTTAAATTATTTTCTGATATTAAGCCAAGCTTCTTAGAGGAATTGCTTGTTGGGGAAAAAAAGGACAATTAAAACATAATTTTAAGATTTATTTTGTTTTGTCCAAAATTTTTTTACCCTGTATTTACAAAAACATAAATTAAATTAAATTAAAATGTCTAAAAACAAAAAAAAGAAGCCTTCTGTTAAGAAGACAACTACCACAACAACGACTACAACCGTTGTAACAACTACCACAACAACTGTGAATAAAAGCCTTGATACACACTATCTACTTATTTTAGATAGAAGTGGCTCTATGAGTTCATGCTGGGATTCAACAATCAGAGGATTGAATGAACAACTTGGAACTATCCGACACCTTGAAGAAAAATATCCAGAACAAAGATATTTCGTTTCCCTTGTTGTATTCGATACAGAAATTGATACAATTATGGAGAATAAGCCTATCTCCGAGGTTAAGGACTTCAATGGAAATGAATTCCCACCAAGAGGCGGTACAGCTTTACATGATGCCATCGGAGTTGGAATCTCAAACCTTAAAGCTCAACTTGCTAAGAAGGATACCAATAGCAATAGCATTTCAACAGCCCTTGTTGTTGTTATGACCGATGGTGAAGAAAACTCTTCAAAAGAACATAACTCAGAGTCAATTAAGAAAGTTATCAACGAACTTGAAAAAGGTGGAGCTTGGACATTTAGCTATATGGGAGCTAATCAAGATGCTATTTTGGCCGCAAGTAGATATGGAATCTCTGCAGGAAATTCAATTAACTACTCTTCTACTATGGCTGGAGCAACTGCTGCTTCCGCAACCCTTACAAGAGGTATTATGAGTAGAGCAAAAATGAGCAATGTAGCTTATACAGCATCTGTTGACCTTGGAGATGTTACTCTTGAATCTTTGTCGCTTAACAACATGTCAAATGAAAATTTTTTCTCAAGCGTTGTTGATGGGACAACCGTTGGCGAAGACCTTTCAAATGTAAAGGATGTTGATGATGCATCTAATACAAAAAAAACTGAAAATAAGGCTTAAAAACCTTACGAAAAAGGGTTAATATTAGTGAGAGTAAACCAGTAACCCTGAGTGACCAAGCACAATACCAAGCAGGCTCTTGGAATTTAGGAACAGGACGAGGACCTGAAAAGCTGAAAGGCAGGGTCCAACTCTGGACAAGTTCATAAGTCTGGCTCGCTGTTAGGCTCTCATTTTTTAAATTTAGAAAGACCAAGGTAATTTACCTTGGTCTTTTTTTTTAAAAACTATTTACTTTCTTTTGACCCCTTAATATATTTATTTCGATACGTTACAAAAACTTTAAGGTTTAATCGAAATAAAATATATTTCATGGAAAAAAGCGCTGAAGCACAAGTAGAGGTTAAACAACCTACACAAAACGAGATTATCGACAATGCTATCGGTAAACTCAGAGACAATAAATTTAAAGTATACTTTTATTGTCCACCAATGAATTCACCAAGCGGTGGTATTGGAGTTCTCCTTAGAGCTGCAAAAAATCTAAGCGACAATGGATTTGATGTCTCACTCGTATATGAGCCAAGACATGACCAAAGAGCTTCTTATGAAGCTTCAACAAAAGCAAAAAAACAAGTTGATGTTTTCGATAGATTTAACCCTAAGTGGGTTGATTTTGACATCTCAAACATCAAAATTTTACCTCTTGGAGATAGAGAAATCATATTCAATGATGGAACTACTGAAAAATGCGTTCCACTTAGTGTTAATCCAGAAGATTTTTTAATAATCCCAGAAGGATTTCCAGATGTTATGAAGAAAACAATGCAAGTATCTTGTAAGAGAATTATTTTCGCACAAAGCTGGTTTTATGTCCTAAATGCAATGCAACCAGGGGAAAAGTGGCAACACTTTGGAATCAGAGATGTAATTTCTGTTTCTGATGCAATTACAGAATACTTGGTTTCAGTTATGCCAGGTCTTTATGTAAAACAATTTAATCAAGGAATTAATAGAGATATTTTTAAGGTTCCTGCAAAAGTTTCTGATAAATTACCAATGGTTGCATTTACTGCAAATAGAGGTCCAGAAAATAAATTAAAAACCTACAATATCATTAAAACATTCTACGCATTTTATCCACATCTGAAGTGGGTTAGATTCCAAGAACTTGAGGGTATGGATAGAGAGCAATTTGCAGAAAGACTTTCTTCATGTGCATTTTATTTATATACAGATGACATTGCTGGATTTGGTACCGCTCCACTTGAAGCAATGGCTTGTGGAACTCATACAGTTGGATGGGCTTCATTTGGTGGAAAAGAATATATGACTAATGAGAATGGATTCTGGTGTAACAATGGAGACATTTTTCAAACAGCAGAAATTCTCGGAATAGCTATTGATAAATGGCTTAATGGCGAAATGGATAATACAGAAATCCAGAATAAATACGAAGAAACTCTTAGTAAATATACTGTAGAAGGAGAAAAAAATAACATTATCAAACTTTTAAATGAATACAAAGATGAAAGAATCAAAGAACTTGAAAGCTTCAAGAAGTAATATCCTCGTGGGATTATATATTGATAAGATTAAGCATGAAGGTCAATTGGCAGAATGCCTATTTTGCCTGGCCAATCAAACATATCCAATTGATGTTGTTATTTTGGATGGCGGTTTAAATAATGAAGAAGTAGAACTTTTGAGTAAGATAGCCGAAAAGCCAAGCATCAAAGTTGCAAAAAATGAGGATGAAAAAATAGTTGAAGAAATTATTGAAGCTAAAGGAAGTGTTGATTTTAGTCTTGCAAAAGTTGGAATCAGCAATTTTTCAAAAGTATTCAACGAATTATTCAACTTAGCTAAAGAAGGTGAATACGAAGCTTTCTCTGTTGTAGAATTTGATGATGCTATTGGTGCAAATTGGTATAAAATAGCTAATTTGTATATGAAAGAAAATGAAGAAATAAGCATTTTCTTACCTATGATTAGAAATTTCCAAAATGGAGCATTAATAGGTCTTATGAACGAAGCTTGTTGGGCAGAAGGTATTTCGGAAGAACCTGGAAAGTTTGATATGAATTTGTTACTTAGATTTAATTGTGCAAATCCACTTGGAGGTGTTTACAGAGTAAGTGGTTTAGAAAATTATAGCGAGGAAAGAGAAGGTAAATTTTATCCAATGAAGGAGAGCATTAAAATAAGTCATTACTATGAGTTTTTCTTAAGAATGATTTATGATGATATTAAGATGATGACAATTCCAAGAATCGGATACGATTTTAGAGTTAATAACACACAAGAATTTAATCATTCATCCTCCAAGGTTCCAAGCAACATAACATCATTACCAATTGAAAAGGGTGGTATCACTGCTCAGGAAACTTCGTTTTGGGTTGACCTTGCCAAGAAAGAATACTTTTTTGACCAAGATAGAAATAAAGTATATGAACAGCCGCAAGAGCAATAAAAAGAGTGTAACGAAAAAGAAGGAATATTGGACAGCGGAAACTGAAGATGCAGTTAGGGAGTATCTAAAGAATGATTTTAATTTTTATCAGTATAGGATTGATAAGCATCTTGAAGATGTAGAAAAAAGTGTCGAGAAGAATAAAATAAATCCAAGACACAGAATCATCAAAAAAAATGATGATTTTATCCTTACAAACAAATCTATGGTGGACCACACCAACAGACTTGATATTATACGTAAAAAAGAAGAAATATTTAGAACTAAGATACACAAACCATTAACCAGACTCGTTGAAAATATAATATTCAGCTTTAAGTTATTCAGGAATGGTGTTGACGTTAAAACGCTTCACAATGATTGCATGTCTCATGTTTTAGAGAAATTTTGCAACTTTGACCCAGAACAGAATACTAAGTCTTTTTCTTTTTACGGTACAGTAGCAAAGCACTACCTTCAAAATAAAAAGAAGGAAGTTGACAAGAGTTCAAAGACTACTCTTAATTATGATAATCATAGTGAAGAGGCAGAAGAGCTTGCTCTTTTTGAAATTGATGAAGAATCGGACCTTGATAGTTCATATGCTTTGTTTACACACATTACCGATTTATTCGAGAATGAAATATCAAGACCAGATATTTCAAAAAATGATGCTAAAGTAGCAGAAGCTATTGTAGACATATTTAAAAATCACGAATTAATAGGCGTTTATTCTAAGAGCGCTGTATATAAGTTAATCAAGGAACATACAAACCTTGAAACAAAAGATATTACTTATTCCCTCCACAGATTCAAAATTCTATATAAGCTTAAAAAGCAAGAATTTATTGATGAACATGAAGATAGGTATTATGGTTATGATGATGATATTTTTCCTTATTAACAATGAACAAGGAGTTGAAGAAAGATATATTTCTACTGATACTCGAAACTATTTTCGATGATAATAGCTGTGACATTGATAGGGACAATTGCATCTCATTTTATCATTTTTTGATTGACACTCTAAATGATGAAATGCTCGTAATTCCAGAAGAAGAAGAGTCAGATATATCTATATGTCATACTATTATATACATATTGTGTAATTTTCACCTTATAGGTGATAATATAGAAGATTGGGATAGACATGAAACCATTGAATTTTTAAAAGATTATTCTGGGGTAACTGATAGAGAATTTGAAGAATCAATAGAAAAGTTCAGAAAAATCTATGCACTCATAAAAAGTGAATTTATCCTTGGTTGACGCAGTTTTTTTCTGAGCTCTATTTATAGAAACATTAAAAACCGTTAACATGGAAGATAATACAAACCAAAACACTGGAAATAACCCTTCTAATAAGAAGATGGACCCAACTAAGGAGCTTTATGAAAAGCTCGTTTCAGAGGTTTATAAGTACAAGCTGGAGGAAAGAGAGATGGCCCTTGATAGATATAGGAGGGCTGATGCTCAAATGGACTCTGCCGAAAGCTTTGTATTAATGGGTAAAAACACCATAGAATTTCTTAAGCAAGCATCTAATGCTTCAGATGCTATAGCTAACCTGGCTAAAGAAATAAAGAGTATTGTTTATAAAGAAAACTCCACTCCAAGCATTGATGTAAATCTTAATGATGCCACTAAGAGGGCATTAATTGATGCTATTAAGGAAGAAGAAGAAAAAGACAACCAAATGCCAGACGAAGACCTGGAAGATAAGTAATAGCCATGCCATTAAATATTCCAGTATCATCACCACTTACCGAAGCACAGGCTGAATTGACATCTAAAATAGGGTCAATGAAAAGTCTATTGTCACTACCAATTGACACTCATCTAAATATACCTAAATCACAGCAAATTTCAACTTTTGACTATTTGCTTAAGGTAATGAGGGCAATGGGTGTTGACCCAGAATTAATATTTAATTTATTTTTGGATAAGGTATTCAGTGAAACTGGGACATTTTTAGAAGAAAATGTAATCAACGCTGTAGCTGATTCTATCGGACAGAAGGGGATACAACTACCCTCTACAAATAATCCTACAGCTACTCAGGCGCAAAAAGATGAGTATAAAACAAGCAATAGAGCTTATCTTACTGGGTTGGTGCCAACAACATTCCTTCAAGCACAGAAACAACAAATGGCAAAAAATCTAACGTTTATGATTTTTGGGCCAAAAGATGGACCTGCAGCAGTAACTTTAAACTCAAGTGCATCTGAGAGAAATAGATTATTTGAAGACGCTATATGTGGTGAAAATTTATTTAGCCTCTCAAGTGACCCAATAGTACTTCAACAAGATGTTGAATATAATAGAGTAGCTCTTAGAAAACAATTAGAAGCTGGACAAGTTATATTTGAAGTAAGTTGTCAAGATGTTAAGGTGACACTTCCACAAAATCCATCTTATATTTTTGAGGGCGGTGGTCAATTTACAGCAAGCTCAACTATCCCTCCAACCCCAGCACAGAGTTTAAATATATTAGTTCAGCACGTAAAGAATCAAGGGCAAAGAATTAATAACGAAGAAAATTCAAATTCAATAGGAAAAAGTTTCTATGAGATTATGATGATAAAATTCTTTAATTATATCTCTTCTCTTGTATTTCCATTCCTTGGCCCCATTTTTACAGTAGTATCATCTACCCCAGCTGGAATAGGGTTATCACCTTCAAATGTTGCATATAGCAATTGTGACATTATGAATACATCTAATGATGTAAGCCAAGACCCATTGGAAAAACAAGAATTTTTTAGAAGTCTTGTTAATGCTTTGCTAAAAGAGTTGCTTAGAATGCTTCTTGTTTTTACTATTAAAGAATTTAAAAGATTAGTTGCAAATTACTTTGCGAGAACAGCTATTGAAAAACAAAAAAGAAGAGCTGATAAAATTAAGCAAAAATTTGCAATATTCAACAAGGCAGGAGAAGCTATAGAAGTAGCAAATAAAGCCAAGAGATATGCCGCAGCTGCCACAGCTCTCGCAACTATTCTTGGCACAGCCACTAACCAATAAAACAAAAAAAATGGCCGTAATACCTATAGATGAAGATTTACAAAAATCAGAAGAAGTAGCAGACTTTCTTTTATTTTTATTAAAAGAAGATAGAGTTCCTGTTCCTAAGCCCAGTATTCCACAAATTTTACTTGCTAAGACCAGGCCAGGACTTAATGCCCAGATTCTCGCATCTTCAATAACCGCAAGATTTGAAGAGGCTGGAATTCCTACTGGGCCACTTGTTGGAGGTACACCAAATGTTATGGAAAATTTTGTAAAAATTCTTTGTGAGGAAATAGTTACAGCAATACAAACCGATATGAGAGTTGATATTGCGACTGACCCTGGTGCCGTTGTTAGTGCTTCTGGTGCAAATGGTGGAGGCCCTGTTGTTGTGGTAGGCGCTACTACAGCTCCTCACTCAGCAACTGGAATAGCAAGCTAATATGGAAGAGAAAAGAAAAAGTAAAAAAGAATTAATAGCCGAAGCCCAAATTTTGGCTGATAAGCTTATTGAGAAAAAAAATGTGATTGAGACAGCACTTAATGACCTTGATGAAAAGGCATCAAAAAAAGGTGTTACTACCGAACACTTAAGTGGCATAGCTCTTATTGAACAATTATTTACTGAGTATGATGCTATTGAGCTTGAACAGGCTAAGATATTTGAACAAATAAAAAAATAATTACATGCCAGGAATAGATAAATTAGCAAGAGCAACCCTACAGGGCCAAGGTGTTATGAGTGGTGTTTTTTCAGAAGGAAATCAAACATCAAGAAATATATACCCAGCTATTGTAATAAATAATGAAGACCCACTTGGAATGAAAAGGGTTATCGCTCGAATTATTTCTCTCGATGAGAATGACCAAATTAATGGTGGTAGAGATAGGGATACTCCAGATGACCAATTGCCTTTTTGTGTACCTATGATGCCAAATCATTTTCATATAATACCATTGGTAGATGAGATGATTTATGTATTTCTGGAAAATCCAAGCGACAATTCAGCTCCAAGATATTACATTGGACCAGAAATAAACAGCCAATTCAAATTAAAATTTCAAGCTTACGCAGAATCTCAAAGTATATTTAAGTATACAAATTTTAACCTTAATCCAAATAAGGATAATAATATTCAGGCATATTCTGCTTTACCAAAAGAGGGAGACATTGCCCTGCAGGGTCGTACAGATGCTGACTTGATTCTTAGACCAAGAGAAGTTTTTTTAGTTGCTGGAAAATTTAAAAAGGGGACACTTGAAATAAATGAAGAAACACCTTCCACATTTCAAATGATTCAAAAGGAAAACGATGTCAATCAAAATAAGGAGTTAATTCCAAGATATTCTCAAACAAATTTAACTTCTACTAATATCAATCTATATTCTATTAGGGGAAAGTTTAGAGATGCTGGATTGGCCAACTTTGAAATAAATGAAGATTTAAAATCTTTTGGAGACCTTGCTAACACACTCCATCCAGCGGTTCTTGGGGATGAATTAATTAAGTTATTGGATTTGATAATAAATGTATTGCTAAATCATATTCATACCCCTCAAAAACCACTGGTACCCACTCCTCAGTCAGATGAAATTTCTTCTTACACGGTTGATGGAAATCTTCAGAGAATTATATCAAATCACGTAAGAATTAACTAAAAAATGGTGGTTTATTAAAAAACTCCTCTATTTCTTGATATGAGTTAAAATCTAACTATGGATAATAACTATATTAAAAATAGAGCAAAAGAGCTTTTAATATTGATTAGAGAAGCAGAAGAAGAGTTAAATAATATAAGAAAAATGTGTAAACATTCTAATTATATTATAAAAGATATTAACTTTGGAGTAGGCGCTTCTAAACTTAGAAAGGTATGCGAGTCCTGTGAAGAAGTTGTGGGAATACCATCAGAAAATGACCTAAAGAATAACGGATATAAGTAAATGATAAGACAATGAAACTAATCAGTAACATCGGAGATGCCCTCAAAAAAAATGGAAGTAAAATATCAACTGCCGAAAGTTGTACTGCAGGATATATTAGCAATTTACTTACCTCCGTACCTGGTAGTTCTAATTATTTTGAGGGTTCTCTTATAGTTTATAGCAATAAAGCAAAGATTAATATTCTTGGTGTAGAAGAATCTCTCATAGAATCTTACACTGAAGTTAGCGAGCAAGTGGCTCGTAGAATGGCTGAAAGGATAAGGGAAATTATGGGAACCGACTACTCCATTGCAACAACGGGTTATGCTGATATTAATGGATATGGAACTTCAGAAAATCCTCCAGGAACAATATACATATCTGTATGCACTCCTGATGAAACTATTGTAAAAAAGATAATTCTTGATTCGTCCAGAAGTAGAAATATATACCTCGCCACCATGAAAGCGTTAGATATTCTTACTAAGAAACTTGAAATCCATCAGGCCTTATAACCTTGAATGTAAGCGAATTTGGAAGAACTCTCTTAGTTCCAAATTCATCAACTCTAAACTCAATTTTATAAGTTTGGTTATGTAGTAACCACCCAGTTTCAAGCACAAAGTAATTTGTCTTGCACTTGTTTATAACCGCTTGATTTATACTGGTCCAAGGAATTACTTCATCCTGATTATTCATAACCATTCTATACTTTATATCATATGCTGTTTTAGGTTGATTTCTGCTGCTATAGTTGACTCTTAGGTCAACAAATACTTTATGAGTTTCTCCCAGCGATAGAATAGCATTGTCACTGATTCCATATACAGAAATAGAATAATCATTAACCTCTGGGACATTGCTTAAATAAAAGTTGTCCCTTATTGTAAACACTTGTGTAACTGTCTGCACATCAATTCCTGGAACAAATGTTATATCTCTCCAAATATCTTTGTACTGCTCTCCACGGTTAGCGGAACTCATAAGCACATCAACATAATAAACTCCTGTTTCGAGTTGAGTAGGAGTGAGTCCAGTAAAAACTGAAGCACCAGCTATTGTTTGAATATCAACGGTTCCTGCTGAATAATAGTTTACAGCATTATTTCCGCTAAATGTGTATAAGAATAATCTTGACGTTCTATTATTAGAAACTTGTAATCTATCATCCTGGAATGACTGATTATAAACAACTTCAATATATGGTTTAAATGCAGAGTTTGTCTTTTCGGTAAAGAATGATGCTATGTACCTTGTGTCAGTGCTTAAGAGTTCATAATCCCTTCTATAAGCAATTCCTAATCCATAATTTTCCGAAACACCACTAAGCCAGTCCCACACAATGGTTGAAACATCCACATCAATATTCTCATTACCAATATCAAAGTGTTGAGTTGAATAATATGTAACTGCAGTAGATGCGGTTGGATTTTCATAAATACCTGGCTCATCCCAAGTGATAGCAAGTGTTGCCGAGTTCCAGTTAGAGTATCCAGTTATTAGGGGATTTCCATGTTGTTTTACAAGATAATTTTCATGATAAAGGTCATAACCTCTCCCTTCATCCCAATCCTTATTTATAGGAAAAACAATGAGGTCGTATGAGGCCGAAATCCTTTTATCAAGTACGTCAAATTCATATTCGGGCTCAAGAATCCTATCACCTGGTATTGCGTTGGTCATTTTTAGCCTAAACGAAGATATAAGGTTTTGGTTTATTTCTTTAGAGGCAAGCTTGCTGGATAATTCATCAAGGTCAAAATGAACAATAAATCTGCTTATAGAGTTTCTTTTCTCAATAGCTGAATCACCGCCACCACCACCGTACCATAGGTCTGTAACCGCATTTTGGCCAGAGTTGTAATTGACGTAGGCCCCGCTCGCTATTGTATTTGACTTAGAAGGATATATTCGAAAAACTCCCATAACTGTTTTATTATAAATATTCAGTAATTCTTTTTTATGGTCAGGGTAACTCTTTATTTTTTTTGTTGGCCTATTTATATTAAAACAAATTGCGGATATGCCAATAAGTATCAAATTTCCATTTAAAGAGACTCAAGAAGGTGGTGTTTTTATGTCAAATAAGACCACAGTAGAGGCAATTCAAACGGATTTAATTTCTCTTCTTACTACAAAGAGAAGGCATAGAGTTATGAACAACGCTTTGTATTCTCCTTTATGGGATTATATTTTTGAACCATGGGATGATATTTCTGCTGTAAAACTCAAAGGAGAGCTTATTGAGAAAATAGCAGAATTTATATCTGAAATAGAGGTTACTGACATCAAATTTAACTTTGATGAACAAGAGAATTTGCTTGAAGTATTAATAATTTACAAAATTGTTAATCTCGGTGGATTTAATGATAGCGTAAGCATTGTAGTTCCCGTTGAAGCAGGGGAAGATGCAGAAAATAATGTGCATTTTTAAAAAATAGAACATGGCTCAGAAAACTGTAACAGTAAATTATTTAAGTAGAGATTTTTCTTCTATAAGAGGAGATTTGATTAATTATCTTAAAACCTTCTTTCCAGAGCAGTGGCAGGATTTTAACGTTACATCTCCAGGTATGGCGTTACTTGAACTTAATGCTTATGTTGGAGATTTGTTATCTTACGCTACAGACAAAAAATATAATGAGCTCTTTATTGACGGAGTTCAAGAGAGAAGGTCTGTTTATAGACTTGCTAAAACTTTTGGATATAAACCACCTGGTGTTAGACCAGCAATGAGTGTAGCAGATATAATTATCGAGGTTCCACCTACAGCTGATGGTCCAGACGCAAGTTACCTACCAGTTTATAGAAGTGGAGTTAAAGTTAAGGGCGCTGGACAAGTTTTTGAAACTGTTAACGAAATTGATTTCTCAAGTGACTTTAGTGAAGATGGTATTGCCAATAGAATTATAGAACCAATTTTTAACGGAAATCAAGATTTAATTAGATATAGGATAATTAAGAGAGAAAAGATTAAGGCTGGTGTTACCAAGATATTTAAAGCCGAAGTTACATCAACACAAGCTGGACCATTCTATCAAATAGAATTACCAGATAAAAATGTTCTTGAAATAGTTAGTGTTATAATTCTTAATGGTACTGGTATTGATAGAACACCGAGTTATTCAGAGTTTAATGATTTTAATTTAAGATATTTTGAAGTTGACAGTCTTCCTACTGATAAAATATTTATGGAGGATGATACAGCTGATGATGTTAATGGAGTTAAAACTGGTAGATATGTTGAAGTAGAAAAAAGATTTGAAAAAGAATTTTTATCTGATGGCTCTTGTGTATTAACATTTGGTGGTGGTGTTGAAGACTACGATGCTTATGAATCATATATTGATAGTCTTACCAATACAGTAAAGTGCCCAGATTCAAGTGCCCTTGATGTATCTGTTATTTTAAATAACACCGCACTCGGTGTACAGGTTCCGCCTAATTCTACAATTTTCGTTAAGTATAGAGCAGGTGGTGGGCCTTTGAGTAATGTTGGCTCTAATGTATTGAATGAAGTATCGAATATTCAAAGTCAATCCTTAGGTACTAATTTAACCTTGATACAGGGTGTTTTATCATCTACAAGAGCAAATAATCCAATTCCAGCTATTGGTGGAGTTGGGCTTCCTTCTGTTGAGGAAATTAAAAGCTACATTGCATCAAACTACAATGCTCAAAATAGAGCTGTAACACTTGATGACTATGTTGCCAGGGCATTTCAAATGCCAGGTAAGTTCGGAGCTCCATTTAGAATATTTGGAAAAGTTGAGGATAATAAAGTAAAAATGTATGTATTAACCAGAGATGGTGCTGGGAAATTAGTAGATGTCTCTACCTCTATTGTTAAAAGTAATCTTCAGAGCTACCTCGTTCCTTACAGAATGATAAATGATTATGTTGAAATAAATGATGGAAAAATAGTCAACATTCAAGTGGAAGTTGATTTGTTTATTGACAAAACATTTAATGCAAGCGAAGTTAAGGCTCAGGCTATAAATTCAGTTAAAAATTACTTTGATGTTGAAAAGTGGCAGATGAATCAGAATATATATGTTTCTCAGCTTACCGATTTTCTAAGAGATATTCCTGGTGTAATAAATGTGGTTGATGTCAGATTTTTTAATATGGAGGGTGGTGGATATTCGCAGACAAGACATTCACAAGCTGCCTTTAATAGAACACAAGACCCATCTACTGGTGCATTTAGAACGCAAATGGCCTATATTGATAATGCTATATTCGGCACACCAATATCCATGTTTGAAATTAAGATTCCAGAGAAAGATATTTTGGTTAGGACAGCTTCTGGTTCCGCAAATAATACAGCAATAACAACCTAAGTCAAATTAATGCCAGAATAATAAAAACTGGCATTTTTTGTTTTTAACTATTTATCTCAGTTTTTTCTTTGCCTATATTTAGAATAAAAGAATAATGAGTATTCAGCACGAAGAAATAAAAATAACCGAAACAATATCTGGGACTACTTTGGTATTCTTTAGTACCCATCTTAGTTCGGTTACTGACATTTTATCAAGGGAGCCAGATATTCTATATATCCCTACCATTGTGTGGCTTAATAGTTTTAATATACCAATTAATCTAACTACATTTGATGGGCAAAACCTTTGGACTTTAAACTCAGAAAATAATTACGTACCACTTAGCGGTCTATCAACAAATTATGTTACTGGGCATTGTTATGTAAGAGAGTATTCTTACATTCTTAGTGAGACAAAGATAAACTCAATTCGTTCAGATTTCAGCTTACAAGTTACCGAGGCACTAAACACTGGTTCTACTATTCTTACAGAACAAGGTGTTGTTGCAAATCCAAATCCACCCCCAGTACCAGCGCACTTAGATTTTGTATTTTCAGAGAATAAGGAGATTGATGATTATTATGTTAATATAAAATTAAGTAGAACATTTGGAACCCTTGATACACTTAATGTTTATAATAATCTTGTGAATAGTATGCCAAAACAAGACGCTACAACTGGCGTTGTTTTTGGTAGATTACTTGCACTACAAAATATTAAAGATTCAGAAGGCAACAATATAAGAATTCCACTCAGAAATGTTCCAATTGGTATATTTAACCCATCTGATGATTATCCAAATTCTGCGTCTGTTACTGATAATGGTGATAGAATTTTTCTTAATTTAAAAGAATCATCTCAACAGAGTGAATACTTCAATATAGAATCATTTGATTTAGATAAAAATAAATTATTGAGGTCTGCTTCTCAGTTTACAACGGTACCAGACCAATATAAATATGTAACAACCACTAATGATGAGGGAGAATTTGTTATTTATGATGCTCCTGTAGGAACTCAAATAGTAATGTTTGAAGTTGACCTTCTTAAACAAGGGTTGACAAGAGATGAAATTGCTTTAAATTTCTTTCCATTTCCACCAGACGAAGATGCTATCATAGACCAAATACCAAACTTTTCTTTTAAGCAATTTCCTATTGATGTAGTCCCAGCTTGGGGGACAATTCAAACTGGATATACCGAGCTTGATATAACTGTTAACATGGACCTTAAGAAGTGGACTACTTATATCCTCCCCCCAATGGCAGTAGGTCCCACAAGACTTGAATCGGCTGTTTCCCAAAATGCCGCAAATAGTGTTAAGATAGAAATTAGGAACATGGCTAAACAAGATTTTCCTAAGACAGAAATAAAACTTGCAGAAATACCCAATGACTTAGATAAAGTTTCTGGTCAACAATTTAATTGGCACCTTGAATTTGCTCAAATAAAAAACAAAGCAGAATTTTATAAATTCGGATGTCCAGTTAATAAATTGACAGCAAATATATATGACCCCAACGGATTCAAAACAGATAGAGATGGAGTTCCAACAAATCATAGGGGAGTTTGGCTGTCAGCATATCAACTAAAGGTTTATTCAAATGATAAAGTAGACAGAAAAACAGGTTCTATCTATGCTTGGAATGGTTCTGGTTTTTTTACTAAGAGTCACTTTGACCTAAACCACTCGCCATCAGTTCCAGACACATCTCCAATGCCATTTCCAGAAGAAGGTCTTGGCAATTTTCCATACGAAAAACCTTGGACTGTAGATTATCCAGAACCATATTCTATTCCCAAAAAACCCACTGACGAAAGATACCAATATGTTGGAGATAGGACACCATCTTCTGACCCAACTATATGGTATCTTGATGAGCCTGCTTATAATGACGGTGACCTTGTAGGATATGAAGTTATAGCATCTGATATAAATGCGGGTGGATTTGGTTCGCAGTCAGCTTTTGGTGTATGGGTTCCAAATAGAATATCTCAAGTAGCTACTAAGAATTTTATGTATAAATATGAGAAAGGGGTTGCTTGGAATGAAGAATACGCAAATGGATACCAACCATCAAATCCTGGATACATAAGATTTGCTGGAGTATCAAAAGTCATTGATGGAGAAAAATATCAAAGATTTGAAGCTGGTTATGGATATTTTCTCAAGCCAAGTGGTTGGCCGAGAATAATGAGAACCCTTTGGGGTGGTGATACATATTTTGGTCCAGATATAACATATGGAATTGGACTTGGTGGTAACTCAGAAAACCCTGGACCTGGAACAACGACATCAATTGTCTCTGGAAATCTTTGGGGTTCGGAAACACATGCAAATGATATTTATAATCTAAATAATATTGATGTCGCTCTTGTGCTTGACAATAATGCATCAATAAAGCGAGGAACCCTTGAGGCTTATAGAATAATTAATTCAAATCCAGATAATCTTAACCCCCCAGCTCAATTTACTATCCCCACTTCTATAAGACTTGCTGATGGACTCTCTCCAGCGAGATGTTATAGTTTTGTTTTAAAAAATACAGGTGATGTAACAGTTACCTTTTATAGTGCATTTAGAGGTCCAATAATGAATCCAAGCGGTGCATATGTGTCACCTGGTGGATTAATAACCTTGGCACCAGGTCAATCGGTTGTAGCACCAAACCCATCTGATACGGCTGGGGCCCCAAACCCGCAAGATGTTGTTGGATGGTGCGTTCATTCACTCCCAGGAAATGCAAGTTTTAACGTAGTTACAAATAGATATGACTTAGCAAAATATGAGCTTAGAATAGCATATAATGGAGCAGTTAATGGTAGTTATGCTAAATACGTTGATATTGCTAAGACCGCACTTACATCCCCTCCCACATGGTACTTAAAGACAGACCACATAGGAGGCCCAGGTGGTAGGGTAAGTCATGGTATGAATACAGATTATGGTGGAGACCCATCAGCACAAGTTTGGAATGCATTTATTGAAGATAATTCAAATCAATATGATGTTTAATGGATGATAAAAAGAAAATAGTATTAGGCAGTGAGGACATCCTTATTAAGGGTGTAAGTGACATTTTTTTAAATGTTAGCTTGCAAAAAACTTTTAATCAAATTAAAAAAAGTCAGTACGATAACAACTTTGACCTTGCTGAACAATTTAGAAAAGAAAGAAACACATCAAGGGATTTTAGAATTTATGGAATTGTAGACTCAACAATTATACATACCGATAATCTTTCAATAAAAGTTTATAAAAATTCTGGATTAACTCAATATATTGGAACTATAAAAACAACCCCTCTTGTATACAATGAAGAAAACGTCTATGCCAAGAAAAGAGGTAAATACTTACTTGAATTAAATAATTACGATGCAGACCTTGTTTATTTAAAAATAGAGGGAGATAATTTAACTTATGGAGACCAGATATTTGAGCAAAGACTTGTCTTCTATACACTTGATGGAGAATTTGTGGAGTATGGAACTGAGACGGTAGATATTGGTTTTAATAATCCTGGATTTCTAACAATAGAAAATAATTTCCCATTCTTTTACAATAAACATTGGATTAAAAAAAATCTTAATGTAGTAGAAGAAAAGCCGACTGTTATACAGTTTGGTTCAGAAACTTCAAGTGTTAAAGAAGACCAATCAATATCAATTGATATTGTAATGGATAAACCAAGTCCATTTGGAAATGAGTCAGTAACCCTTAACGCTACTCTTGGAACTGTAATACCAGCTGATTTTAATTTAAAAATAAGCGGGTCTACCATCTCTTTCCCTATAACACTTAATTGGTCTCCTGGAGAACAAAATAAAACACTTATCTTTGATGCCATCAATGACAGCGTAAATGAATTTTCAGAAAATATAAAATTTTATCTAACTAACTTTCAATTTACAAATTCAGGGCTTACTACATCTCACTATACAACAATAGAAGATACAACACCAAGAAAAAAGACTATCTACAATATTGGTGAAATTTATAAAAACAGAGTTTCATTTACAGGTAGAACAGCACAAAGTTATTCTTCGCCCATATCTACTGCTTCTGCCTATGCAATATTGAGGAATGGACTTCACTTTGGAAATACAAATGAAGAATTTTATCCTGGGGATACATATACAGTTTCTGTAACTAATATGGGAATTGACACAATCCTTCCAGTTAATCCAGATTTTGGAGTTAATACAGAACAATTGTGGCCAGCTGGAACAACTAAACAATTTAAAGTTGATACAACTTATAATGGAAATGAAAAGCATAAAGTAAAAATGTTTTTCCCATCAGGCTCTCCCAATTTTGGAAAACTTAGAATTAATGGTGTTGATATGGGAGTTAACACTCTTAATTTTTCAGATATATCAAATAGAATATTAGATTCAAGCCCTAATGACTGGCTTCCTTCTTTTGGTCTTGAAAAAGATTGGAGCGCTATTGCCGATGGCTCAAGTGCAATAACAATTACATCAAAAACAACAGGAATACCTGTTAAGATTGATATTATAGCAACTTCATCCTCTTTCGGATTTCCATCCCCTGGACCTCCAAATCCATCAAGAACCCCTTACCTGGTTCAGGTATCTCCGTATGTAGAAAGAAAGCAAATACCAAAAGCTCTTGTTTTATATGCAAATAATACAACTAATACATATACCAATTATGAATTTCAATTTATAAAACAAGGATACCTTGGAGTTCTTGTAGATGCTCAACCACACGCTGCAAGTTTATCTGGTATTAACAAGTATCTTGTAACAAGCTTCAAATATGTTTGCAGAAATTGGGATGACACAAATGATACTTGCATTTACTCATCTGCAGCCACTGTTGATGTTGGGGGTATTCTTACAGAATTATCAAATGGAACACCAATTCCTACTAATTACTTACATGTAGTTGGTAGTGCTTATATAAATGGAACCGTTTTCCTCTCATCAAACAATCTTCCAAATACTAAGCGAAATTTAACCTTGATTGATAACGCAGAGTTTAAAACATACCCACTTATAGTTGAGCCTTGTACAAACGAGGATTTAATGGTTGAGTCTACAAGCCAAATTAGTAAACTAACAATTCCAACTATAGGACAAAGTATTAGTAGTGTAAGAAATTTGTACCAAAATAATGCCAACGGTTTTCGTTCTTTTGATTTTAGAACTGGAACCACTGGTCCTTATACAACGTTTTACAAAAATAATTCAGGATTTTATACAGCAGACGATATAAGATGGTCAAACCTTATATATACAAGTGGAGCCTCAACATATAGTGGAATAATGTCTCGTATTATGGATTATGGACAAGTATCTCCACCAATACCAGAAGGTCCACTTTTTGGACAGGATTCAAACGGAGTTCATCTAAGTGATGCAAGCCCATCAACAATAATATATCTTAAGCTAAAGACTCCAGGGGTACCATTTCAAATAACCCATATAGTTAATGCTTATGTGGAAAATACAGCAACACTTGGAGTCTTTGGGCCTACTATTATAGCTGGAAATACAATTGGCCCAATTACTTTTGAAACGATAGCAGAAAGTACTATTGCAGGAGTTGATATAAATATTGGTAAAAATTGGATGGGTGGATATAACACAGACCTTCAAATAGGTCCAAGCGGTAGTTCTGGTACTGGAACTACATCTCCACCAGTCTTAACTCTACCACCATCAACATTTATACCAGGCATCTAAATTAATTTTAAGTTATTTATAAAAAATGGAAAAAATAGATAATATACCTCAATATCAAATATACGTGGATGTTGAAAAAGTAGCTCCAGGTTGTTGGGATTTTATTTATGATGATGGAAGTAAAAAAAGATTTCCTGAATTTGATTTTTATTTACCACTTTTTTTAACAAAGACATATGAACTGCATGAATACGTTCAAGTTAATAAAGATGATAGAATACAGGTAATAGAAAGACAGGAATTTAATCCATTTTTTATTGAATTTGGGTTTTTTGATTCTATCGAAAGAAATAAAGTAAATCATGGTAGCGAACTAACGAGTGCTATGCTTAATTTCATAAGACTTAGAAGAGAAGATGTTGCCGCACTTAATGATAATGATTTGAGGACTTGGTTTGATGAAATAGGAATAAATGAATTTCCTTGGAATAAGGGAACAATCAATGAAACTACTATTGATGATATTGATGAAGTTAGTTTTGTTGATGGACATATTATTTCTAAAGCAAAGCAATTTAATATTGATATAAATAAATGATACAAAGACATAGAATATTAATTAATCTTGGTTATACAGCTCAAACAGCTGATAACAATTCCTCAAACTTAACTACAGTTGGAGGATACCAAGTAAATAATGTTCAAGGTTTAGGTGGAGGAATTGTAAATGCATCTAATGTAAGATTTTTTTTAAATGATGAAGTTAATGACATAATTATAAATGATTTTTTTTCATATCTTACAGCAAGTACAACAACCGTTGAATTTGCAGAAATATATCACAGCGACCAAAAACTTGCAGACGTATTTAATAATTACTATGTATCAAGCGTGCTTAATAATCAAATACCACCTACGTCAGTAATTGATGGGAGTTTATCTGGAACTTCTGGATTTACTGTTATCAGCAATGAATACCACAATCTTGATGGAGTGGCCCCAAAAAAGGACCTACAGCACATTCCATTAAGTATAAATGATTCTACAAGAATATTAAATGTTTATTCAGCATTAACAACATACACCCTTGAGCAAAGTTATTATATACCAGTTTTCATAAGAAGAAATAATAAACAAATGGCAAGACTTAATTTTAAAGATGAAGTAGAGATAATTAGTTTGATTATAAATGGCACTACACTAAGCCAAGAAGAAGCGCCCGTAGAAGTAAGTGATTTTGACTCTACTGTAGAATTTTTTGGAGGAACATATAATTCTTACAACAACTCATATACAACTCCTTCATATTCTGAAACAAATACGAATCCATCACCTGGTAGTTTAAGTAAAACTCCTCCATCTTCTGAATCAAACACAACCCCTACAACTTCTGAGTCAATTACAACTCCTGCAACTTCTGAACCAAGCACAGCCCCTTCAGAAGGGGAATCAGTTTTTGAAAGATTTTTAAAATAAGCTATGACAAAAATAAATACAATATTACAAGGTTTTGTTGATATAAACTTAGAATTAGATGAAAAAAAAGCCACAAGACTTGGAGAAGCTGAGGAAGATAAATTCGTTCAAGATAATTTAGTCAAATCAAAATCCGCCATATCAAATAACTTACATTTGCCAATATCTCTTGATAAATTAGCACAAGAAGTTGGAATATCTAAATCAAGTATGCAATTTGTGTCTCTACAGGGTTCGAGAGTTTATGGAGTAAATATTCAAGATTCTGACTGGGATATAACCATTGTATCTAATGAAATAAGTGGTTATCGTTTTAATGAATTTTATATTGATGGGTTTAATTATGATATTAATGCATATAGTCCAGAAGAATTTAAAGCAAGACTGGAAAGGCATGAGATGAAGGAATTAGAAATTTTATCATACCCTAAAGAATTTGTGCTGATTGAATCGGTTAAATTTAACACCGAAATCAATAGAGCTCAATTAATAAATATGGTTATTAAAGAATCTGATGAACTTTGGTATAGAGCTAAAAGTAAATTAGATTCAAAAACAGATGTATATCAAGCTCTAAAGACAATATGGCATTCAATTAGATTTTTGATATTTGCAGAACAAATATTGAGATATGGAAGTATAGAAAAAATTAAAGCAGCCAATGTGTTGCGTGAATCAATTGTTAATTCAAAACAAAAAAGTTTTGACTACTTTAATAACTTGTTTGGCGAATTACGTGAAAAAATGAAAAATGAGCTAAATAGTCGTATTAATGTGGTTAAACAAAAAATATCGGAATCTACCGATGTAAATGAAGAAATTAAAATACAATATGCCACCGCAAACCTCCAAGGGTTTTATATTCAAAAAGCTGGCGATACTCCAAATGTTGAATTGAGGTACATCAACAATAATTCAGATGTTTATTATAAAGATGATACATGGAGAATGTTTATAAAATTTGGTGACTACATAAATCAAAATTGGAGAACATTTAATCCACCAAATAAATCTCAAGATGCTCCAACTTTTGGGGATAATTGTATTAGTGGATATGATGCCTCTGTTAGGTCTGATAATTTCCAACAAAATAGTAAAATATTTTTTGGAAAAAACCCATCAACAGGTGAATATGGAGACCTTAGGATTAGAATTAAAAATCTTGGTACATACACCTCTAAAGTTAATGGCTACAATCTTGCTGTAGGTGAATCATTAACTATTGATGTTAATAAATTTAATTGGAATATAAAATTACCAGCTAACTCCACATTGGTTCGTGCTGGAAATTATATTGATGGTGTTCTTTATAATTCAAACACATTAACAGAATGTGTTTATGAATTTGTTTTTGAAGTTGACTATGAGGAACTCGGATTCAAGCTTAGGGATGAAAATAATTACCCATCAAAAAATAAAGAAATAAATATTGGTTCTCATAGATTTAATAAAACCTATTCAGACAAAGAAGCTGAAGACCCAACTAATTATTATAACCTAATAACTGAATATGCAAATGTTTGGCCATTTTGGGAGAATAATTTTAAATGGCCAGAAACGGGGCCATATTGCATTAAACCAGGAACACCCGCAATTCCAGACCCAATATATCCTACAGATTTAGAAGACTTGCAAAATGTAATGATTGATGGCATTGCTTTCTTACATCAAACAGATATAAACGCTAATGATAGAAGTGAGAGAAAAACTCAATACATAGGATTTAAGTTCAATTCTAATGGAGAAAGAGCTTCTGACAAAGGGTGTTCATCTGTTAAAATTCAATATACAGAAGTTGCATATGCTCCTCAGTTGCAGACATCTTCAATACCTTTTAGGGTTATTTAGTCTTTATTTTTTTTCTATGAATATTTATATTAAACAAAAAGAATCATGGCAGTAGGTACTTATGGGGCAGTAAAATTAGCTGATGTTGACTTCAATGATGTTGACGTTTTATATGCATATTCCGAAAGTAGAGAATCACTTGGAGACACCCAGTTCCAACCACTATTTAATAGTGTTACAAATAATGAGTTTAGGAAAATGCTTGGTGGCGATGGTGGATATAGACTCAGGCTACCATCATCAGTATTTAACAAGCTTGGTTTTTACATGATATTAATAAGACCAAAAGTATTTCAGACAGAAATTGTTGATTGCTCTTTTGTTATAACAAATAATGACCAGGAAATTCAAATTTCAAAGAAGGGTATAGTTATTCCTAAATTACAATTTCAAAGCACTGGCTCACTTATAGGATACCAGATTGAGTATTTTGATGATAATGGAAATAAAATAAAAAACTTTCATAGAATTATTACCAGCAGCGACCTTGTTAGCGTTAATCCAAACAACAATACTACCAATTCAAGTTCTACTACATATGTTCTTGACCCAAATGGGAATCAATTGTTTATTACTCTTACGCCTGACGAGGCGAGCTTAATAACAAACACAATATCTGCAGACCTTGGTAAGTCTGGACAAAGAATACTTCTTTCCAATACTTTCTTTGACCCCGTTATGATTGAAGTTGAAATGGTAGACCAAAGTATTAAGACATTATCATATGCTCTTTATGGACAATCTACCAGAGACCTTGAAACTGGTGTTTATTCTATCTTTGATGAAAGCGGAAATCTATACAGACAATATACACTTCTTACCAATAAGAAGCAATTCAGTGATGGTAGAATTGATGTTAAACAAGAGAGGGCGACAATTGATAGAACGCAAACCTTCTTCAATACCTCTCAAGGTATATCTTAAGCATTATATTCTAAATTTATATTATTATCCAATCAGAGTCGGTTCCACCAGTATTATACATCATTCTATTTAGAGGAGTTCCACTAAAAAACATTCTACCAATTGAAGCCGCAGGCAGTGTTGTTTGTGGGTTTAAGTCCAAATATTCATCAATATAAGCAATTTGCATAAACACCGTGTTAACGGAGTCACCAGTTAAACCATTTCCGCCAAGTATAACTGAATTTTCTGAATGTAAAAAATTATTGGTACCACCTATTATCGCACTATTATTTGGAGTATTAACTGCACCTTGGCTTAATGTATTTGCAGAACCTCCTATAATATTTGAATTATAACCTTTTGATATATTATTTTGATAACCACCTATTATAGAACTCCTTGGTCCCAATGAATTTATTGAGTTGTTTTGTCCACCAAGTATAGATGAAATTTCTCCATATACGTTATTTGAATTCCCAAAAGCAAATGATGTTACACCTGTTGCGGTATTACCATATCCACCAACAAAAGAAACTTCTCCCGTAGCTTGATTACCCTTTCCAATAGCAAGAGCAACCTCTCCAGAAGCTAAATTTGGTGAGTCTGAATTGATTTGAATTATTGACTCAAGCCCAGTTCCAGCAGTCCATGTTGTTGCTGAGGAAGAAACGTTATCAACATATTCTTTGTCTACTAAAGTTCTACTATTATAATTTGAATGATAATTAGCATTATAAGAAAGCCCTCTTGAATTCAATCCATCAGTAACAACCATGCCACTTGGGGATAGTACAATATTTTGAATGTATGTTCCCGCTACAATACAACTTATAGTAGCACTTCCACCAGATGAAAACAAAGATGCAACTGTAGTAGCGCTTGTAGAGGTTATTTGTGCAGTACCTCTTCCTACAGCTAATTTAGCTGGTATAGCTGAGGTATAATTTGTTTCAACTTTGAACGAATCGAATGTAGCAGAACTTCCACTTATTAGGAAGTCTCCAGAAGTAGTTTCGATAAGCGTATCTCCAGTAAGTGACCCACCAATAGTTATGTTATTTACAGATTTAGTAAGCCCATTTGAAGCGGTTATTTCTCCTGTGAATGTTGAAAATATACCATAAAGGTCCGTTCCTGCAGAATAGATAATACCCCCACCAGTACCAGCAGAAAAGTTAGCACCAGAATCAAGCGAAATGTTATTAAGATATGCAGTTCCGCTAAATGCATCGTTTATTGAGTTTCTTCCAACCCCAAATGTTACGCCAGTAGGTATTAATTCGCCAGTCATTTCTTAAAAAAGTTTCTTATAAATAGTTTGTTTAATATTTAATTATATCGTTTTCCTTAATAGCCCAAATATCGTAAGTATCATCCCATCTAATTTGAAGTTCTATAAACAAGCTTGTATCAGAATCAATAAGCACACTTCTACTATCAGGTTCATATCCTCTATAAGATGTATTAACTGTATAAGTACCCTCTTCAAGTGATGTGAAGAAGAACTCTCCAGAAGTATTTGTAGTGGTTGTTACGAAACTTGAGTTAGGATAAACAAGTTGAACAGTAGCGCCAGTAACAGTTGAGCCAGAGACTAAACCACTTAGTGAGTATTCTGTAAGCGGACTCTCTGCCTCAAGAGAAGGTGGTGTTCTAAGGCCAGTAATCTCTTGTGAGTAAGGGCTATCAGATTCTGTAAATACATATGTTCTGATAGGCTCAGCTTGAGTACATATACTATTGTAATCTGAAAAGGTAACCACACTTTGCTTAACACCAAAAATATTAACTAAAAATTTAACATTACCCACTCTATAAAGTAGGCACTTATTCGACTTAAGTGAAAGTTGATATTTTCTTATAGTCTTTGAAGAACTAAATTCCGTAGTTGAATCCTTACTTTTGCTTTGAGCCACTTCTTTGAAGTCATCAGATTTTGGAACTATGTATGAAAATACAGTACCAGTAAACCCAGTATCTCCAGTATTATAATTAACCTGAATAAGATATTCATCTGCATTTTCACCATTTGTCCAAAATATTTCAGGAGTAAACGTGTTTATTTGTCCTGTCGGAGTCGGATATTCCAGTATCGGCTTGTCTGGTACTTGAAAATACGAGAAATAAGCGCCCTCAACAAATTCGAGACCCTTAAACTCCCCGTCAAATATGAATGACTTATCTGACACTGTTGTTTGTCTTATTGTTGAGTTATAAGTTTGATTTGACACAGAACCATCCTCCTGATTAACTACTTCATAATCGCTCAGATTTGGAGTGACATCAACATTAAATATAAAATTAGTATCAACTATGTATTGGTCTCTATCTTTAAATAATTCCGTCTTAGTGCTTCCGAGATTTTTAATATACTGCGCTATTTGTAAGTCATATATATTAGTAGTAATTCCAGTTGTCGATGCAGTAATTGATAGTATCGGTTCGCTGAGTTGTTTTTGTATATCAGCAACAGTTGGCTTAATAACAGAATTCATCTCTCTTGTAGAAGGTCTATCTGTTACTTTCCTTGAAGATTTTATAGAATTTTGAAGTTCATTTAATGACCTCTTTATAATCTTTTTATTAAAAACACCAGTTGTCTCATCAAATTCTTCTATCACTTCTGTGCTATAATTCTCTAATTGGATTGCGTCATCACTTTGAGCTTTTAATCCACTCTGAACAGTACTATATAGGTCCCAACCAATTCTGTAAATATCATGTTTGATAAAAGTATTCGGACCAAAGCTTGATGTATTTGCTGAAAAGTTAAACCTAATAAATGGAGCTACAAGATTTGTGAATATAGCACGTACATCTTGTTCATAGTAATACTTGGTACCACCATAAGTGTCATATTTTGGAATTTCAAAAACAAACGGAGAAGTCACCCCTTCAGTAACATCAAAAAAGATATTCTGCTTAAAGCTTTGGGCTCTGTTATTTTGATTCCCCGTTGTTTCTTGTATGGACCTTCTCTCTATACTCATTTTTACAATATTGTTGTACTTGAAACCCCTGGTTGAATTTCACCGTAAATATCAAATGTTTCAATTCCAGCAGCAAGATTATTTTGATTGACTTGCGCACTAATTTTAACAGCAGTAAGTCTTTCGGTTATTCCTTGACTAACTCCACTATTAATTGTTATACCTATAATACTTCCATTAAGAAAATCATTTATTTTAGGACTTACTTTGACTGGTTTTTGTGATGGTCTTAAATCAGGTGGCAATGCAATTTGAAATTCAGAACCATCATTTATACCTTCTTTATAAACAAATTTTTGCCTATGGAATATAGTATTTCTATATGTGGTTCCTTGACATTCCAATATTGTTGTTGCAGGTATAAGTTGCAACAAATAATCCTGGAAATTAACCTCCATTAACTCAAGAAACGCCTCAAGCTTTTTAATCGTCAACCTGTTTGACTGTGGGTCAGCCATCAGGTAATAATTCATATAAATTTTTTTAAGTTCTGGATAACCCCATGATGTATGAACTTGTGCGTTTGTTTTTCTATTTGTTGGATTTATATTGGAAGTATAAATAAAATCAAGATACTCACTAAAAGTCATTCCAGTAATTCTATCTGGATTAACAAAATCACAATCCTCAATAACATATTCAAACGGAACTGTTAATGATGAAAATGGTGGCGCAGAACTACCCCAAACCCAACATGTACCACTTAGTTTATACCATTCAAATACATCACACTCTATTGCCGCTGCTGGACTAAGTGTGGCACAAAGTTCTTTTGTATTAAGTATATTTTCACTTCCAGTATATCCAGTATCTCCTACTTGTACTTTTATATTATCAACATATTTATTTGGATAAAATTCTGGAGACCATTGTGTAATATAATTTTGTCCAGTACCTCTACCAGCGCCACCTTCTTGGAAAATATATTGGCTCGCATTATAGTTTATAAAACCTCTCTCATTTGTTTTTGATGTAATATTGGTATCAGTTTGTCCAGAGGTTATTGTAGATTCTATTTCATAAACAAATTCATCGAAAACAACAAGACATTCTGGAGCCCCCATTAATTTGAAAATAAATTGGAGTGCATCCCTTGTGCCTTTTCTTTTATAAAGCCAATTGATATTAATTAAAATCCTCTTCCACAACTCAACGTTGTAGTAAGCAAAAGAGTTTTGTTCTGGATTTTCGTCATTTGCTAAGTATTCAAATAAATCTATTTCACTAAATGTACTTGACAACTTCCATCCAAGTAAATTACTAAGTTTAACAAGAAATTTTTCAGGAACACTTTCTTCATCATTATAGTTAAGAGAGTGTGCATAAGCAATGTTATCTATGAATTGCTTTATCTCATCAAATTGTTTTGCATAAGAAGCAATTAATTTTTGATATATTTGAGTTTTTGTGTCAAAGTTTATAAAGTTATCTGGAATCATGGTTTTAATCATGATGTCAGTTTTATCCATATCCGTATTACTTGCCAAGAGAAGAATACTATCCTTATATTGTTCAAATTCATCTCCCCTTGTATCTGGATTAAATCCATCTATTGTTCTTGGCCACTGGAGCACATATCTAACATTTCTTGCCTCATCATCTACATCTGGAATATCAAACAACCCTTCATCAAGAAGTTGTCTTTCCAATCTGGATTGACTCATCTTATATTCTGTAACCCTTTTTCTTGATGGCCTTATATATACAGGCAAAAAACTTGATGTACCACTCAAAGGAGATACTGCACCATTCGATAGATGACCGTTTATTTCAAATTCAAGATAGGCGGAAACGCCTGGAAAGAATGAATATGAATTAATAGCAAAAGATTCAGTTTGAGCAGTTGTTGCACCACTGAGTTGAATTTCAAACAAATTTGTCTGAGTCATGAGACTCACCTGATTTCCAACAGGGGAACCAGAATTAAACAAAATGTATCCTTCATTAATTATAACACTTGCTGGTATTTTAAATGTTGATGTCTTTTCTCCAGTTAAATTATTAAATGATTCAGAATAATCATAAATCGTAACCCCATCAAAACCATCATAAGCAAGAGCGGCATAAGGAAATGTATCAATAATATTGTTTATTGCACGTGCTACTTCGGTATAGAATGAACCAAAGTAAGTGTAACTGTAAGGGTCTGAGTTTACTGGCCTTAATTCATTGTTTTGAATAGATACATGAACCTGTGGATTGAAATCTTCCATACCCATATTCTCCAAAGTTGAGAATGGGGTAAAAGAAAGGTTTAGTGAAGTACCAGTAAGTAAATCTGGCTCGCTACTCCTTTCTATTCTGTAATCACCAAACGTAAATATAGACTCAGAGGCAGTATTTGGAAACCTGAGGTCCTGCCCTGGACTAAATGCAATTGATAATGTGGTTGCTGTATTCGATGGTGCCGCCATTAAAAAGTTTTTATATAAATATTAGTGAAAAAGTTTTCGAATCTAAATCATAAAGATTCTTTTTTATCCTTAACTATTTATTTTCGAATCCGAATTAAATAAATTTTATCATTCTATTTATAGAAAAATTGCTGAAATGAGTTATTTACCAAACGAGCCAACAACCTTTATTAATATAAAGCTTACAGATGATGGAAGAAAACTCCTGTCTTTGGGCCAATTAACGTTTAAGAAAGCCCTTCTTTCAGACAGAGAGATTAACTATGGCATTGACAGAACAGGAGCTTATAACATAGGATGTTGTAATAGAATTTTGTCTCCTAAGGATGCCGCTCCCATTTTTGCTCTTCCTATTAATTTTGATGGTTCAGACGCAGTTCCAATTACCGTTGGTTCTGCAAAACAAATAATCACAGCTCAGACAGAAACAACTGGTTTTTTTACGGGAACAACCCCTGTTAATTCATCTTGGGCTATTGATTTTGATGAATATTTTGGGTCAAATACAATTGATTATTCTACTTATGTGCCAGATGGTACAAATCAAATTATTCTTGCATCAGGTGGTACTGGATATTTCCCAAGTGGAGGCGAACTCATGTACATTCCATGGGAACCAATTCAAGCAAGCGGACTTACTTATGATTCATCAACGCTTATAGATTCTGGTACACCATTTAATAATATTTGGTACAGGGTTCTTTCTGCAGATACTGGAACATCAACTGTAACACTCGATAGAGCTGTTCCTAATTTTGGTGCAGCAAGTACTTCACAAATAATAAACACATATTTTTACCCATTCAATGGAATAGAGACATATTACGGTTCTGCAGCAACTGTTAATACCAGGGTGTGGAATATGAATATTGTTAGAACAAGTTCTGTTGAAGGTACTGATTCCTCAATAAGTGGATATACAACATATGGTTCAATTGAATATAACGGAACTAAACAATACCTCGGATTTGGAAGTGAGACAAGACAATTTGGAATAATTCACTATACAAATGAATATACTGGGAATACTTATGCTGAACAACTTGTTGAAAAAACTGTTGTAGTAGATATTCCAAATGTAATGTGGCATAGATACCCAGGAACTGCTGGACAAGTTGTAAACTTTGGAATTAAACTACAAGATTATGCAGGTTCTACTATTTTTGATTCTGCTGCACAAACAACCTACAGAGAACTCAGAGATGGTTCAACCACATCTGATTATGTAGTGGGTAGAGTTTATCATAAACTTAAGTTGATTGTAATAACAGACCCAGAGCTTTTAACTGCTTTGACATATAAATCTAATAGGTCTTATACACTTCCTTCACTTAGTCTTGATTCTTCATCGGTACCAGGAAATTCTTGTACAACAACAACACTCGACACATCAAATACAACAGGTTTATTGAAGAGTGGTTATAGTTATTATGTAACTTACATAACATATAGTGAACCTACATATTCATCTGGGACTTCTTATGGATACCCTCAATCACTCCCTTGTCAATATATTCAGAAAATAGAAGGAACTGAGGATGCTGAAGGAAACCCGCAATATTTAAGAGCTTTCTTTAATACATCATTTTTCCCTTACTTAAGAAATTCTGTTGGTATGGATTCATATTCTGGTACTGGATGGAATACAAATAAGGTGCAATTGCTTGTAAATGAAGTTAATAATACCGTTTATCCTGATACAAATTTTGATAATATTCCTACAGATGGATGGAGACTTATGTCATCTGGAACAACTGGAAATGGTCTTTATACTGGAGCCACTGGTTCCCTTACAATTGACCCATTAAATCTTGCAGGATTTCAATTCATAGTTTCCCAGGAAGATTATGATAGTGGTACCACTTATGTGCTTGATAGCACTTTTTATGATAATAACAATGTTAATGAATCGGGTCTTACATTTGGTAGTGAATATTTCTTCTTTGGAAATATTAAGACCGCTATTATGGCAACAACATTTAAGTCTATTATGACTGTGTTAGCGCCAGACCCAAACTTTAATTCATCCACACTTAATTCAAGTTTTGATGGATTACTTGATTCAGATACTTATATAACGGAAATTGGCATTTTGAATGATAGTAATGTCTTGGTTGCTGTAGGAAAACCTACCTACCCAATAAAGAAAAACGAGTCAAGATACCTTGCATTCCAATTGGAAATTGATTTCTAATTTTTTTAATTAGGGATATTTATATTAAAACGAAGAAAAATGGGATATATACCTTCAGCTGAAACAGTTTATGCAGTAGCTTACCTTACGGAAACAGGTAGAAACTACCTTTTCAACAAAAATAATAATAGGTTTGATACCGCTGGTGATGATTTATTTGAAATTACAAAGTTTACACTTTCTGACTCAGATACAAATTATCAAACAATTCAATTACTTGAATCTGGACAAGTGCCAGATGTTACTGGTAAAAACGAAGGTTGCTTAAAGACTACAGCAAATTATGTGCAATCAAATCTTATTGCATTTATATTTGATAATACTCCTACTAATGTAGAGTATAGTACAGACCTTCCAGATGGAACTCCTCCTACATTAATAATTAATGAGGCGGATATAGATGATATATCTTCAGGAGAATCTCCAGTCCCTCCTACAAGTAGTTCGCCAGTTGGAGGAGTATTTAGCACTCCAGCACGTACATCATAATAAAATTGAAAAAAAATAAGACATGGCAATAGCAAATCAATCTCCACAAAACGTTGTTAATTACGAAATTGAATTTACAACTACAAATCTTGATAATGGGGATACATTTATTGAACCTCATACAGTTTCTGGACCAACTCCAGTTGGTTCATTTAGCATTCCTTTAAATGCTATTTCAATAACTGGAAATAAAGTTGTAGTTCCTTTACAAACCACAACTGGTTCTGGTTCTTACTGGCTTAAATTTTGGTTACCACAACCAGGTTCAAGCAAATTATATGTAACTTTTGCTGTAAAGAATAACTCATATGCAGATGGATATTACGACTATCAAACAGGCATCCCATCTGCCTATAGAACCGCTCTAAGAACATGGATTAAGGATAATGCAATTCTTCCTGTAAGTACCGTTTCAAAAGTTAAAAAACTTTTATTTACGGTTTATGGACTTGATACAAATCAGGTATCTTCAGCAATTCAATTCCAAATTAGTTTTAATGCTGTTTTTGGGGCAAGTACTGGTACCAGTGGAGTAGGAAGAACGGCTTAATAAAAATTATAAAATTAGAAAACAATGGCAAACGTACCATATAAACCGATAACAAGTATAATTTCCTCAAGAAATGAGGATGCTACATTTAAGACTGTAAATGATAGTGGATTAACATTTACTCTTTGCGATAGAACTGATTTACTTAGTGCTGAGGCTAATTATTTTATATCATTTAGATTGCCATATACAGAAGATGCACTATCAACAGCTTCTACATTATCACTACAAAATCCACAAATCCAACAACTTAATGTTGATAGAATTGTTATAGTACCAATTCCAAGAGAGGAATATAATGAAATTATTGATGGTAGAAGTGTAACATTCAAAGTTCCTCAACTTAGCGGAAGTAGCGCTATGTCTGCAATCACCGTTGTTTCTTCTACATATACAGAGCTTAATAAATTTCAAAACTCACCACTTCTTGGTAACAATGTTGCATTCTTATTTTCGGATGATATTAATCTTCCAAGAACTGGAACAACTGGTGGAGGAACATCAAGCTTTTTCCCAAGAACAACCTGGAATGTGGTTCCATTTGTTAATAGACCTCAAGCACATGCCTACACCGACCTTGCAGTATCAGATATTAATACAGATACCAGACCTTGGTCTGGAGTTAATCTTGCTGTTGAGGTAGAAGAAAAATATCCTACAAATACAAACCAAGGATATAATTATGATATTCCTGTCGGATATGTTTCTTTAGATAGAGGATTTTTAATATTGACCCACCCAGATATAGTTGACAACATCCCTTGGACACAGGGCTATCAATTACATACCAATGAAGTAAATACGGGGTCAACTTCTGCAACAACCAATGTTTATTTTGATGATACATCGGTTTCACAGATTACATTCAATGATATTAATATTAACTTCAGAACATCTGTAGTTTGTCTTGCGTTGCCAACTGAATTTGTATTTTCTACAAATCCTTCTTGGAACCTTCAATACAATCTTGATGAGTTAAATAATGGAACAAATGGTTTTGACCCAGTTCAGGTTACAGAAATAGGTCTTTATAACAAAAATGATGAATTGATTGCTATAGCTAAACTTGACAGACCAGTCGAAAAAAATTACACCAACTTGATTACATTCAATCTGGATATAGATGTGTAATTTGACAATAAACTTATAATAGAAGCCCCCTTGATATTCTTGGGGGCTTTTTTTATATTTATTAAAATAAAAATTATGATTCTTGCATTAGACGTATCTACAAGCTGTATTGGTTATGCCCTTTTTAATGATAATGGCGACAAGCTTATGGAATTAAATTATATAAAATTCAGAGACAAACTTAGCTTATTTGAAAAGCTTTCTGAATTTAAAAAACAAATGCAATTTCTTAAGGGTTCAGATATTCAATACATAGTTATAGAGGAACCTCTTAAGAAGTTTGCTGGAAAATTCTCAAGCGCAGGAACAATTGCTATATTAAATTTCTTCAACGGAATGGTTAGTGCAACTGTTTATGATATGTTTGGCGTTGAACCCATTCACTATAATGTTAACACAGCGAGAAAAACAGCATTTCCAGAATACAAGGCTAAGCAAAAGAGCAATGAAAATAAGCATCAAATATGGACTCTTGTAAGAGAAAGGGAGCCGCATATTGTTTGGAAATACGGTCCTAAGAGTGCAAAGCTTGTAGATGAAAATTACGACATGGCAGACGCATATACAATCGCCCTTTGTCACATCAATGTAATGAATGAGCAAAAAAAGAAAGATAATGAATAAAAAAATTAATTGGGAAGATTCTGGTTTATTAAAAGGATTAGAATTATCACACAAACAAAATTTAACTGATTTTTTCAATCAAGTTGCTGAAGTTTTTGATAAAACTTATTATAAAAATGAAAGTACTGGCACGTTATTGTATCCATGTATTAGAAAAATATATTCTATCATTTCCTTAGAAGATGATGCTTATAATAATATAAAAATAGAAGATTTAGACATAAGTAGTATAATAACTGAGTTAGATAGACTGGTTCCAATTATTATATTAATGGAGCAGAATTTTTTTAAAAATTATGATATTGAAGCCGAATTACTTGTTATATTTTGCTATAATTATGTTGGGGGATTATCGAAAATTAACTCCAACTCCAAATAAATCCTTTATATAATTTTTGTTTACCATTTGCACAATCATAGAGTCCATCTCTACCAAATCCAAGCTCAATAACTACAGACCTCACAGAATCAAATTTTTTAATCAAATTCATTTCTGTGTCATATTGATATATTGGTTTTGCTAATTTTGCACTAACTTTATCTCCAATTCCTGGGCGTTTTTTATTAAGCCAAAATTTTGCATTGTTTTCGCTCACTTTCTTTTTCGTTTTATCTGAATGTTTAAATCCTTTTGCATGTTGATTTCCTTTCATAGAAATTCTCATTTTATCAATTGTTTCCTGATTAAACATTGGATTATTTTTCTTCATAAATTCAGATGAGACACCTTTACCACCATCTATACAATTTGTCAATTCAATTCCCCATGTTTTAAAAACCTGAATCCAATAATCCTCCCAAAATTCCCACTCATTATAGTCCACAACATCCAATATCTTTATTATCGGCTCAAGGTTCTTATTTATTAACGATTTAATCCAATTGGACTTATGAGTGTTACTCTTTTTTGATTCAGACAAATGACCATAAAGCCTGATTTTTAGTTCATTAATTGTTTTTCCTATGTATCTAACTTCCCCAGTAATTGGGTCTGATAATGTGTAAATATATGCTTTGTTCATACAGATAAATAGTCTAAAATTTAGAATATTGTGCGATGCGTACACTATTGGATTGTGTCACATAAACATTATGCACGAGCAAATGGCGTAATAAATACTTGTTTAATTTGTTACAAATCCCTACATTTGCCAGATGGAGGGTAATAATAACTACGCAATAGTCGAGACAATCAAGGGCTTCTTAGGTTCCCCTAAGAGTGAATATGACCCCCTATCCAGAAAGCAGTGGCAATTTAATTGCCTATCTCCTAAGTGTAGACACGACACAGACAAGTTTAATTTGGAATATAATTCTGAAAAACACATGTTTAAGTGCTGGAAATGTGGTTATAAGGGATTTGTCTACAAACTTGCAGCTGATTATGGAACTTCTGTGGATTTAGAAAGAATCAAACTACTCCTTCCACAAGATAAAATAGAAAGCCTTAAGAATCAGATTCAGAATAAGCCTAAAATTGACCACAATCTTGTTACTTGTAAATTGCCAGAGGGATATTTTCCTCTCGGAAAAAATAGAGGTACAAAGCTTTATAATCTTGCTTGGGATTATTTAGTTCACGAGAGAAAGGTGAGTCCAGACATTATTGATAAATATCAAATAGGATATACAGAAACTGGACCAAGAAATCTGAGAATAATAATACCATCCAGAAATTCTCTTGGACAATTTAATTACTATGAAGCAAGGTCGTATATAAAGGGACCAAAGGTAATACCATATCTTAAACCACCATCAGAAGAAGTTGCTAAGAATGACATCATATTCAACGAATATTTTATCAATTGGGATTTACCTGTTTTTCTTGTTGAAGGTGTATTTGATATGTTCAGAGTTCCAAATGCAATTCCAGTACTTGGAAAAGAAATATCGGATTTATTAACTGATGAATTATTAAAAAATAAATGCACAGTTATTATTTGTTTTGACCCAGATGCAATAGAAAAAACAGTTGAAACATATAACAAACTTTCTTCTTTAGGTTTAAATGTTTTTTTCGTAGATTTAGTGGAATATAATCAGAAATATGTGGAGCAAAATTTAAACCACTTACAAGGTGAAAAAAGACAAAAAGAACTCAACATGGATTTGTCTGAAATTTATGAAGGAAGAGGAAAAGTAGAAGTTGCCAGAGCCGTCAAAAATATAAAGCGCCTTGACTTAACTATGCAAATAATTAGAAATTTGAAAGATGAATAACGAAGAAATTAAAAATAGAGTTGAGAAAATTTATTCCTCTATTAATTCTCTTAATGAAGAATTAAAAGAAATAAGAAGTAAATGTCCTCATGAAAAAAGTAGTTATTGTAACTACATGTGGGCACCTGGTCACATAATGCCAGCCAATGTTTGTGATTCTTGCGGAGAAATAACAAGCTCTATAGAAGACTTTATAGTAAAACCAGAAGAAGAACAGTAATGAAAATAGCCCACTTAGCAGACATTCAAATACGCTTTGGGTCAAGACATGATGAATACAGACAGGTATTCGATAGATTGTATGATGACCTAAAGAAGCAAAAGCCTGATAGAATTTATGTGGCTGGAGACCTTGTTCACCATAAAATTAATATGTCACCTGGTTCATTTAATCTATTGGCCGAGTTTTTACTTAATCTCGCAAAGATTGCTCCCACAGATGTAATTCTTGGTAACCATGACCTTAACCTCCAGCAATTAGAGCAAGGTGATGCTATTTCTCCTATATTTTTTCTTGCAAATTTGATTGAAGAAGGAGAGAATAAAAAAGCCTATATCATTACCAATGAAAATAAAAACGAAATTGACTACAACCTTAATGCTGTATACTATTATCCAGATAGTGGGTTTTATAATGTTGGCGAAGACGTTGTTTATGGAGTATTCTCTTGTAAGGATGATGAAATCTTGACATTAGAAAAAAAGGACCTGAATAAAAAATATATTGCACTTTATCACGGAACCGTATATGGAGCAAGAATGGACAATGGTTACGAAGACAAGAGAGATAATCTCATGAGGCTTGGTACGTTCAACAACTTTGATATGGTAATGCTTGGTGATATTCACGAATACCAAACATTCGATAGATGGGAGGAAAAGGTAATTGATGAAGATGAGCTTGAAGATTATGAATCAGATGGTTGGGAAGTTGTAAAATAATAAAGACTATGAAAAACAAAGAAAAAAGAAAAGAACTAAATCTAACTTTTAGATGTAGAGGGGAATTTAAGATTGAAGAAGAGCATAAAGAATTTTTAAGCTTATTTCCATTATACAAAGAAATTTTGGAAAAATATAAAGATGAAGAATTGTTTTTTTATGATTGTGGAAATGATTATAGAACTGATTGGGCTATTGGACATAAAAGACAAACTGTGTCAATTGCAAATACTGACCACAAATATTATTCTTATACTCAACTATGTTATTATCAAGACCATATATTAGAAAATAAAATTCTAAAATTATACCCAAAATGTGATGAAGAGTTGGAATTAGAAAAAGAAGAGAGAGAAAAGAAGTCTAAAAAATCAAAAGAAGAACAATTTAAAGTTACAGAGAAAACGCAAGATAAATTTAGATTTGGTAAATATAGAGGAGTCAAAATAATTGAAGTCTTAAAAAATGATGAAGGTTATATTGATTGGTGTTTAAAAAATGTTGATGGATTTTCTGAATATCTAAAATTAATAAAAGAAAAATATAAAATAAAAATTTGATTTTAGTTTTTGTTGGTATTTATAATTGATAATCCAACAAAACTGAAGAGAAATGAATGAATGTAAAATTTGCAAAAAAGAAACTAAGAACAAGGTATATTGCTCAACTGAGTGTCAACACGAAGGATATAGAGAAAAGAAGTCCAATAGAATAAAATCTAACTGCATATTTTGTAACAACGAGTTTGAAGATACAGAGTATAGAATTAACACAATTGGAAAAAAGTATTGCTCCAGGAGTTGTAAGGACACTCATCAGAAGGAGCTTTACCAAGGAGAGGGAAATCCAGCCTACGGACAAGAACATTCTGAAGAATGGAAACAGTGGCAATCTGATAGAGTGATAGAACTTTGGAAGAGCGAAGAGCATAGGCAAAAAGTAAAAGAGGGACAAGAAAGGTTTAGAGAAGATAGTGGTCATTGGTGTGGCAGAAGTGATAAGTCTAATGAAAATAGAAAAGAAACATATTTGGAACAATATGGAGTTGACCACAACTGGAAGGTTAAAGAGATACGCAAAAAATGTGATATAACAAGCGTAGAGAGATATGGAAAAACAGCATTGGAAATTGCTTGCGAAGAATTTAAAAAGACTGGATTAACAAGTATAGAGAAGTCTATAAAAGAAATTTTAGAAACAAATAAATTTGAATTTGAAACTTATTTTTATGTTTATTTTGATGACAAGAAATATAAGGTTTATGACTTTTGTTTGCCAGAATATAAACTTCTAATTGAAGCGGATGGAGATTACTGGCATGGAAATCCTGATAAGTTTTCAGAGTTAAATGAACAACAGAAGATTAATATTGATAATGATAAGTTTAAAGACAAACTCGCCAAAGAAAATGGATATGAACTTATCAGATTTTGGGGCAGTGAAATACGAGAAAAAGATTTCGAAACCAAGTTATTACAAGAGATAAAAAGGTATGGGAAAAAAAGTTAGAATACGTAGAAAGTCGCCCACAGCAGCATACAGCGGTTCATTAATTCAGCAGAATTTTGGAGAATCAATTGATAAGGGTTATTTGATGTGGGATACCAATACATGCACTCATGAGAGAAAATTTATTTTAAATGATTTTGGTTTTGCAAAAATTGATATAGCAAAAGGCGAAGATGTCGAAGAGAGAGTAGAATTCATCAAGTTCAGCAACAACAAAAAGAAAACAAAGATATACATTATCTGGGAGGACTACGAAGAGAATTACTCCATAGAAAAAGAAAATCAAATCAAGAGACTTGTAAAAGATAAGTACGGTTGTGAAAGCGTTCGCATAGAATTTAAGGAAATGCGAAGAGATATTGTAGATGTCAAGGAAGAAGATGAAACACGACAATATACTTTTGAGGAAATATTTAAGGAATGGGTTAAGGATGGAGAATTTAATATAGAAGATGACCTCATGCTGGAGCTTATTGACTTCTCAAGAGAGGTTGACAAAGCTCTTGAAATAGACGAATCTAAGCTTAACTATATTGATGATTGGGACCTTAACTCAATTGAGATAAGCAATATTTTATCATTTGATAAGAAGCCAATCAAAATTGACTTTGACGCAATCAATGGATTAACTGGTATATTTGGTAAAAACTTTAATGGTAAATCAAATGTTGTAAAGGCTATTGTTTGGGGTCTTTATAAGGAAATTCTTGGCGGAAATCAGAATAGCTCAAAATATCTTGTGAACATTTATACTGATTCTGATAGTGGCTATGTAATCATAAACCTAACCATCAACGGAGAGAAATATAAAATCACAAGAAGAATTGTTTCTAAAAATGGAAAAAACACATTCAATACAAGCTACGAAAAACTTGTAAAGAAATATGACAATGATGGAAATTTTTTAGGCGAATCTTGGGAAGATAAACTCTCTGATAAAAAGACTGGAGAGCAAAGAGAAGTTCAGGAACTCGTAAAAGAGGCTATTGGTATTTTTGATGACTTCACCAAGACATCTCTTCAGGCCCAGGGTGGGGAAGGTGATTATATAAGTCAAGAACAACAACCAAAAAATAATCTCATCGGTAGATTTCTTGGTCTTGAAAGCTACAAGGAGAGGCATGAGTATGCTAAGGATTTTTTCAATGAAGTAAAGAGAAAGCAAAAAGACCTTGGAAATGCTATTGAGATTGAAGACAGAATTAAGGACATTGAAAAACAAATAGAGGAAAAGCAAAAAGAATTGGCTTCATTTAAAGGGGAAAAGGAGATGTCTGAAATCAAGCAGAATGATATAAATGATGATATTATTGAGCTTACGAAGAAGTTAGATAAAATAGAAGATTCTGGAATAACAAGCAAAGAGGCCGCTGAAATCCAATTAAAGCAACTCGAATCTGGTATTTCTAAGCTTAACGAAGATATTTCCAATACAGAAGAATGGCTATCAAAAAACTTTAAAAAAGAATTACCATTTCAAGAAGGTGAAAATATCGAATCTTTTAAAAAGAAAATTGATGCTGAGGACTCTCAATTAAAAATAGCTGAATCAAATCTAAAAACCATCAATAGCTTTATTTCTAATAATCCAAAGAAGAAGGAAATAGATGTTTCTGAATTCCCAGCTCAAATACAAGGATTAAAAGATAAATTAACAGAGCTTAATAATAAACTTCCAACATATCAAGGAAAGTGCTGCCCAACTTGCGGAAATGTACAAAGAAAGGCTGACCCAATTAAGGAAGAAGAGTGTTTGCATGATATTAAGATAACAAGGGAATTGGTTGATTTTAAGGAAAAGAAAATCAAAGAAAATGAAGCCATCATTTCTAACAACAAAAAGATAGATGAATCTGTTGAAAAAATTGCTCTTGCAGAACAGACAATTTCCATAAAAAAAGATGCCATAAAACTCCTTCAAGATAAAATAAACCTTATTGAAGGCTCTAAGGATATTGTTGCACATAATAAAATGGTCGATGACAAGACGAGGGAGCTTAAGACCAAGAAAGAATCTTTGGATAGAGATAATAAAAAGGTTGAAGAGATTAAAGAGAAGATTGTAAAATTTGAATCTAACAAAGATAAGGTTAAGAAAAACGCAAAAATTCAGGAGCAAATTGATGATAAAAAAGAGCTTCTCAAGACATATAAGCTCTCCACATTTAACCTGGATAAAAATATAAACACTGCTTATGGTGAGTTAAAGGTTCTTGAAAATAATAAGGGAAATTATGGAGAGAAACTTAAGGATATTAAAAATTCAGAGAGACTATTCAAGAAATATAATATCTATCTACAGGCGGTTCATAGAGATGGAATTCCTGCAGCAATAATCAGAAGGAAATTACCTATAATTAATAGTAAGATAAATTCTATTTTATCTGAAGTTGTTGACTTTAAAATTGAACTTGAAATATTACCTAATGGAGATGTTGTAGAATCCTTCTTCTTTAGCGAAGATAAAAGTGATACCCTCCCACTTGCGTCTGCATCTGGAAGCCAAAGATTCATTGCATCTATTGTAATTACCGAAGCTCTCAGATACATGAGTCGATTAACCAAGCCATCTATTAGAATTATTGATGAAGGATTTGGCACACTTGATGATGAATTAACAATGGGTGTTGTGAATATTTTAAACTACTTACGTAATAAGTATAAAAACGTTTTATTCATTACACACAGAAATGAGATTAAGGATTTTGCTGATAATACTATCGAAGTCATCAAAGTAACCGAGGGCTTAGACCAAGAGATTATTGACAAAAATCCTAAGGCTGGTATTTCTAAAATTACTATTTCATAATGGCAAAGAGAAAAGAAACATCGGATGAACCAAGTAGGAGTCTTGAGGAAGTTGCCAGGGAGGCAATGGATGCTATTAAGGAAGCTGAGAGAAAAGCGAAAAATAGGGAAGAGGCCGCTCTAAAAGAAGAGATGCTTGCTAAAGAGGCTGCCCTAAAAGAAGAGGTTGAGAGAAAATTAAAAAGAAAACTAAGAAGACTTGAAAAGGAGGAATCTCAAAAACCCAAGGAAGATGAGGCGGACCCAAGATATATAGTTAATTGGAAAAATATTGACAAATTTGGAATCACCTATGAGGGAAGATATAATGATAAATATACATTCAGAATTAAGAAAGGCCTTTATTTATATCACTTATTTGTTGAAGATAAAGATTTGATGATTGAATCGTGGCAACGCTCAACATGCACATCAAGTTCCTTAGATTCTCTTAAAGAAAAAGCTGATAAAATTTTAAATGAAGCAAAGGAAAGGGCTGAAAATGTGAAGAAGGAAAAATTAAAAAGTATGATTCTTATCGCAAAATCAAACTATCTCTCTAAAGATGGAACTATAAAAAAGGGACAAGAAATAGATGGGAAATTTTATGCCCCCAAAGATGATGTTTGATTACTTAAATAAAGGTCTTATTCCCCTATTGTTCGTTGGCTTAGGGTTTTCATACCCCATCTGCTCAATATCTTTTCCTACAGGAACTTGCTGTTTAACTTGAGGTTGTACCTGTTGTTGTGGTTGCTGTGTTTGAGGTTTTTCGACTGGTTGAGCTGGCTGTTGAGGCTTGGCTTGAGCAACAAGTTGGTCTTGATATTTTTTAGCTTCTGTCGGATTATATACAGCAATCTTAGTTGACATTGCCTTATCATTTGGATTATATCCAGGAATATTATCACTGAAGAATCTGCCAGTAAACCACATAGACTTTAAATTATCTGCCTTAAAAAGCCTCCAAGCATTCATTCCATCCTTTTCAGCCTCTATCTCAGCACTTCTAACACCAGTTTCCCTTGCAGCCTTTTCTGATTGCCCCGCAATGTGAAGACCCCTAATAACAACGTTTCCATTTTTATCAGTACCCATTGCAACTGGGTGGATAATCCTCGATTTGGTTACTGGCATTTCGTATTTATCATTTTTAGAACGATAATTAATACCAATCTCACGACCCTGTTCAATAGCCTGTTTCATGAGGTCCCTATTGAACGGAACCCTTTCATTACTTTTGGCCATAACCTTAGATTTTTCTTCTGCAGAAATTTCTAAAATTAGAGATTCGGACAGAATTTCTCTTACCATTTTTCTGACAGTTTCCTCTATGAGATTATTTTTTTTCATTAAAATTCTTCTAAAATTTTGATTTTTAGCTCTTTTTTGCTTCTATTTAGTAAAACCCTCCAAAAAATGGAAAAGGATTTAAACTACATATCATCTAATACTAAATATGCTGATAAAATACATATTAGCTTTAGTGAGTTCAGTTTATTTAACCAATGCGGACACAAGCACTTACTTGAAAAGCATCTTAAATTAATTGAGCCAGAAATGACTGTGCATCTCTTTTTTGGAAATGCCATTCATGCTGCCATAGAAAAGTCTTTAAAGGATACTATAGGATTAAGCAGAAGGGTTGATATGTTTAAGAGAACCTTTGCCAAAGATATGCTCGATTACATGAGGAATGAGCCAGGCTTTCAAAAGGACCTGGAGGAGTATTTGAAACAGGGTGAGGAACTTTTGAATTTGTTATCTATCGAAGAAATTTATAAGAAATATAAAGTAGTATCAGTTGAAGAGCCGCTCTTTGAACACGTTTATGGAGAATTCTATTTTAAAGGATTTATTGACCTTGTGGTTCAAGATAGAGAAACAGGTAAATATGTTATTATTGATTGGAAGACATCTGGACAAAAGTGGAGCATAAAGAAAAAATTATCTGATGATATTTTTCTTTGCCAGATGAGATTTTACAAATACTTCTGGGCAAGAAAAAACAATATTTCACTTGAAGACATAAGATGTGAATATGTTGTTCTGAACAGATTAAAAAACAAAAATAACACAGACTCAGGATGTGGCGGAATACAGTATGTAGAAATTGATTCTACTAATGATGAAATCTATGAATCACTTCAAAAGTTGGCTGATACAATAGAGAATATTCATTTAAACAAAAGATTTCCAAAGATAAAACATACTGGAAACGAATTCCTTGGATGCATGTTTTGCAAATTCAAGGGTGGCAAGCATCCTATGTGTAATGGAAGCACAAATCAAGACAAACAATTATTATTTGAACATAAATTAAAAACCAAAAATCATGGAGAATAAAAAGCTGATAAAAGCTATCAAAAAATCTGCACTGAAGCAGATTAAAGCAGACCTCAAAAAATCTGTCATAAAAGAATTCTATAAAGGCGAGTCCAAGAAGGAATTAAAAAAACTTAGAAAAAATATCTTAAAGGAACTTCAAAAAGACTTATTTGGAGAGCTTGATACAGAAAATTTAGATATAAATCTAAATATAGAAGCACCTTCAACACCATCAACCGAAATCCCTACGATTCAAAGAAGACCACTTACAAGAGAAGAGGTTGAGATGAAAATACTTGCTGGAATTCCCGTATCAAAAGAAGATAGAAAAAGTGTTGGTATAAAAGAGGAGGGCGAAAAAGATGCAGGTATATTAGATTTTAATAAAAAACTAAAATCTTCAGTGTTGCCTACACTTAATTCAAATCCTATTAAACTTGGAAATGATATTCTTAAAAAAATAAGAGAAACTTCTGTAGAGAAAGTTTCAGTTGAAAAGTCACCAGTTATTTCTGAGGAAAAAAAGGAAGAACTTTCTTTCTTTATCAACAAGCTAAGGGACGGTGTTTCTAAATTAAGAGAAGATGAGAGAAATATTAGTTATAGAAAAAGTGGGGATGGAGTTTATAAATTCTCATTTGAGAGAAAAGCAAATTTTGATTTAAAATTTGACTTAGACCTGGACTTGCATACATATAATGCAAAAATTAATGAATTCAAATTCAAGATAGATGGATTTAATTTCGATAAGAAATCTTTTGAAATTCTTGATATAGTTGAAGTGCTTGACCTTGTTGGATTTAATATAAGCTCTTATATTAATGAAATCAATGGTGTTAACACTATTGAAGTCGATAAGTCAGAAAAATCTGAAATAAAGAGCGAACCTACAAGTTCTGAAAGAAGTCTTGAAAATATCATTAGCGATAAGAGAATTCTAAAAATTCTTACCAGCAATGAAATAATGAGCTACGAAGAGCTCGAAAAATTTTCTGATGACTTTACTGCAATAAAGGGGATTGGGTCAAAGACTGCAGAAAAAATTAAGAACTACATTAAAAAATAATATCATGGCTTACTATAATAAACAACAAATACTCGATTATGTTTCCGAAAATTCCAAGGAAATCGAACTCAAAGGAATAAAGCCACTTAATTCTAAAGAGGAAGTTATGAAGAGACTTAATGACGAAGAAGATATGGTTGGTTTTTTTTGGGTTGGCTTTGATGATAGTAAGGGTAGTGGTGAAAAGATTGGGTTTGAAGGTAAATCTTGGTATAGAATTAATTATAATTTATATACTGATGATAGATTTGCCATCGACCTTTATCAGGCTATGAAAGCTGGAATAAATGTGACCGATGTAATTCAAAGGCGTGAGCAAGAGAAGGAGTTAGCTAAACAGGGGATAGTTGATATTAACTTTGTTGAAGATAAGATAAAGGAGAATATTCAAATTCCTAAAATTACAACAGAAAACAGCGATAAGGAAAATGGAATTGAATGAGTTGGAAGAGCTAAGAGAGTACAGTGAACTCGATTTGCTATATAAGTTAATTGAAATTGCTAAGGGGGCAACAAAAAGAACTGAGCAATTTTTAAAAGGCAATAAAACTGCTGGAGTTGATGTGAGACATTCCATGCAGGATGTGCGTCTCTTGGCCGAATTCATTCGTGAATCAATTCAAATGAAAAAAGGGACTAAGCAGCCAAATGATGGAAATTATAAAGGTAAAAAGATTCCTTTGACTAAACTTGAAAAAGCTATTATTGATAAAAAAGAAAGTATTGATAAGGAGGAAATTTTCATTAAGAGAGCTGAAAATCTTAGAATCAAAAAAAAGAGGGAAAGAGTTGAATGATAAAGATTAACAACATTTGATTCATTGATTTAGAATTACTATATTTATTAGTGTCAAAAAAGAAAGAAATATCTCCAGTTAAGATAAGAAAGCTTAGAACGAATTATGAACTTCGTTTTGACTATTTACCCATTTTAACTACATATATAAAAACACTCCCTAAGGAACATAGAAGTGTGAGGGTAGATAATGTCCTTGATATAAATGGTGGAACCAAGGATGAGTGGGTTAGAATAATCAGAGAAGTTCAAATGGGAAACATAATCTCCTTCCTTGTTGACAATTCAATTCCATTTGCCTTTGAAAATCTTCTACCAGAAGAACTTGACGGACTTAGAAGAGAATATCTTGATAGACAGAAAAGAATTACAGAAGCACTTAAAGCCAAGGAATCGCAACTTACCTTTGATGATATGGACTTTAGTTTCATGAAAATTCAACCCTATGATTATCAAAAGCAAGCTGTTAAATTTTTTGAGATTAATAATGGTAAGGCTATACTTGGAGACCAGCCAGGTGTTGGTAAAACACTCCCAGCTATTGCATATGCCGCAAAGCATAAGTTAAAGACTCTTGTAATTTGTCCAGCATCTTTAAAGCTAAACTGGAGAAAAGAGATTGTTAAGTTTAGTAACGAAAAGGCTCATGTATACAAATATACTCCAAGCAAAAGAAGTGGAAATATTAATTACAAAAAAGAAGACAGCCTATTTCATATTATAAATTATGAATCTATTCAATCTTATATTAAGCTTGAATATAAACATAAGTGCCAAGGTAATTTAATAGTACCAGGAAAAGGAACTCAAAAGTGTGGACTTGAAATTACAGACTTGAATAAGAAACACACCAAGTGCGAAAATTGTAAGAATAAAAATTCATTTAAGAGTAGAATACACGACCTTGTTTTTATACAGGATGATGATAATTCTGTTCTTGACCCAGATGATTATGACTTGATTGTAATTGACGAGTTTCACAGAATCAAGTCAACCAAGACAGACTGGACTCAAATAATAAGAAGAGCTTTCCGTGATAAGATTGAAAGAAGAATATTAATTTCTGGTACAGCTATTAAGTCAAGACCGATGGAATTTTTCTCTGGCCTTAATTTTATGGACCCAGAAATGTGGAACTCCATGCATGACTTTGGTGTTAGATATTGTGCAGCATACGAATCTAACTTTGGATGGGATTATTCGGGAGCATCCAATCTTGATGAATTATTCACCAGAATATCCCCATACTTTCTTAGAAGACTTAAGAAGGAGGTTCTTAGCCAACTTCCAGATAAGACATATACCGAAATTGAAATTGAACTTACTCCATCTGAAAGAAAAGAATACAACAAACTCCTTAAGGAGATGAAGAAGGTTGTTTCAGAAAATGGTACAGAGGAAGAAAAGGAACAATCATATCTTGAAAAAATACACAAGCTTAAGCAATTTACTGGAATGATTAAGTTGGACAGAATGATTAAAGACGGAGTAATTGATGATATTGCCAGCAATGGCGATAAGCTGGTTGTTATGTCAGATTATCAAGTTATCGCTGAAACACTCTTCAAGGAATACAAGGACATGGCCGTAATTCATACTGGTAGTATGAACCAGGAGGATAAGCAAGTATCTGTGGACCGCTTCCAGGAAGACAAGAAAGTTACCCTGTTCTCAGGTATGATTGGGGCTTCTGGTGTCGGTATTACCCTCACAGAAGCCTCCAAACTCATATTTCTCGGATTCGCCTGGACCCCAGCTGATATGGAGCAGGCCGAAGACAGGATTCACAGAGCCACTACAACACATGATAATATCCAGATAATTCAATATATTGTAGTTGATACAATTGATGAAGACATTAATGAACTCTTGAAGGAGAAGTCACAGGTAGTCAGCAAAGTTCTCGATAATAAAGATTTTAAGAAAGATATTACAGTTTCTGATGAAAGTATATTTAAAAACTTGATTGATAGGCTAAAGTAACTTAGGCCCCCTGCAGTATCTGCATATCAATCTCCGTTAAATTATTCATTCCCAAAGATGTGATTTTTTCAAGAACCCCATCAAGAGTAAGCTTGCTCTTAACAAAATTATCAATAAGAACAGACTTTTGATTGTAGCAAGAAAAGTCATTTTTGTGTACAAACTTATCTGTAACGTCCTCATACATAGTTACTATGCCATTTTGATGCTTTGAGATTGCTTCTACAATCCCGTCAAGCTTGTGCTTATCTTCAGTGCTAATAAAAGCTATCATAGTGTTGTTTTCCTCATCCATGACAAATCCAGCCTGCTCTTTTTCGGTAAAGACTTTGAAGGCTATATACATATCACGTTCAATGCTTTGCTCGATTTCTCTTGTAGCTGGCTGATTAGTTTTTACTATAAAAGCTGACAATTCACTCATAACACTTATTTTACTGGTTCTTCCCTGTTATACGGTATAATTTATAAAATGTTACATTTATTTAAAAATATTCCAACAAAACAAAAAACCAGTAATCTATATAATTTTTGTTTTTTACTCCTATTTATTATTGAAAACAACACACAAAACAAAAGATAAACTTATAGTTATGGCAAAGAAAGAACTATCACTCTCTGAATTCAGAGAAATAATCAGAGAAGAGGCTTTGAAGCTCAAGAGAAGAATCGTTCTCGAAAACGAAAAAAAGGCTCTTGAAGCAGAGCTTAAGGGTTTAATGAGTGAATCTTACATGGAAGAAGTATCCATGGAGGAAGATTCTATGGAAGAAGGTTTATTCGGGCCATCTCCTTATAAGAAAGCCCTTCAAGACTTCGCTGCTACTCACAAGGCAGAAATTGACCAAATGACAGCTGCTTATAAAAAATATGACCCATCTTACATCGACCTCTCAACAGCATTAGTTAATGCTGCTAAGGCTGAACTTAAAGGATTGGCTGCAAAGTACCAAATCAACATGCAAGATGCTTACAATGTTTTATACAAAGATTTGACCACATTGGTTCAACCTATGGATTTTGCAACATTTAAGAAACAAGCTGCTAAAGGTGGAGCATCATTCATGGATGTTGCCGCTGGAGCTGGGGCTGGTCGTCAATCATGGACTGGTAACGAATAATCCAAACACAATTAATATTAAAGGCGAGAATCTATTTCTCGCCTTTTTTGTTTATAGTCAAATGCTCGTGTTTTTCTAATATTAGAAACACTTTTTATAATCTATTTATAGAAAAAAGTTGTTATGATTACATTAGGAGATAAAGGACCAGAAGTAGCTCAGCTACAGAAGTATTTATCTATGCTTGGTTATGATTTGATTATTGATGGCGATTTTGGAAATAGAACACTAAGGTCACTTAAAGCCTTTCAAAAGAAATACGGACTCGCAGTAGATGGAGTAGCTGGACCTAAGACATTTGCAGCTTTAAAAGCAGCTCAAAAGAGAACATCCAAGGAAGAGAAAGAGAGTAAATATGGCAAAGACTATGGTGATTTAAGTGTAAATACAGAATTCGGCCAGCCATCTGAGCAATATGTAAGACAAACAACATCTAAGGATAAAATATTTATTCACTATACTGTTAGTGGGCCAGATGCAAAGAGTGTTATAAAATATTGGGACAAAAACTCAGAGAGGGTTTCTACAGCTTTTGTTATAAGTGGTAGAGGTAGTGAAGATGGAAAAATATATGAAGCATTTAACCCAGACTATTGGAGCTTTCACCTTGGAGTTAAGGGTAGCAAGGGAAAACTTGACAGAAGTTCTGTAGGTATTGAAATTTGTGCTTGGGGAAGACTTGATAAAAAAGGTGGAAAATTTTTTAATGCATATGGAGAAGAAGTTCCAGCTGATGAAGTATATACACTTGAAAAACCCTGGAGAGAAGAAACTTATTATCATGCCTATAGCCAAAAACAACTTGAATCTCTTGAAAAATTGTTGATTTGGATTATTAATGAATATAATATACCAGTTCAAAATATCGAGTTTAATAGAAATTGGGCTGAATATAATAATGATGCAGTTTCTGGAAAATTGACTGGTATATTGACACATACAAATGTTCGTGCAGATAAGCAAGACACTTATCCTGACGAAAGATTATTTGAGATACTTAATAAAGTTAGAGTAAAAATAAACGGAAAATAATGACTGAAAAAGAAGTAAGAGAAATAGTAAGGAGTGTTTTAAAGAGTGAACTTTCCAAGTCTTTGAAGAGTGAGCTTTCTAAAGTGCCAGATAAGTCAGAAGTTAAAAAAATAGCCAAGACTGAAGCTGATGATGCTGCTAAAAAAGTGGCAGGAGATTCTCTTACTCGAAAAGAAGTTAAAGAAATGATTAACCAAACTATATATGCTTACCACAAATGGATGTGGCAGAAAAAAGGTATATGGATGAATCAAATATAAGAGCTATGACCCATAATGAATTATTAGAAATGATTAGGCAAGAAATTAGAACTCTTGCTTTTGAAACCCTTAGAGATACCAAAAAGGAAAAAGAAGATAAGAACAAAATCTTTAAGCCAAAAGGTCTTTCTGAAGAAGAAATTGAATTAGTCTTATTTCATGGTGGAAGTAAGCCAGAAGAAAAGGATATTACCAAAATCCTTCCAGTAACTATTAAAGAGGGTTACGACAGCGGGATTCCTAAAATACAATCATCAGAAATAGTAGAATTTGAGGATTCACTCGAATCTATGATGCAAGAAATTGATGGAGCATCTGTCACATTTGATAAGCAATCAAATGGGTATTCACTTAAGATGTGGATTGGCCCAAATGGCATTGAAGCTGGTGCATCAGGAACTATTGAAATGGGTAAGAATGGCAAGATTAAGTGGGCCTATTCTTTGCAAAATGGACTCACAGTATCTACAGAAGACCTTCAATTAGACAAGGGAAATAGAACTGTATTTGAAAAACTCTACAACAATTATAATTCTTGGCAAAAGGATTGGAGAGAGAAATTGACAATTCAACCAGGAAAAGAAACTCCAGAAGAAATGGGAGCAGCTCCAGCTGAACCCGCAGCTCCTGCAGCTCCTGCAGCACCAGGTGGACCTGAAGCTGGTGGGCCTCCTATTCCTTAATGGCATACATAACTATTTATTTTAGAATACCTATATATTATATTTCGATAGGTTATGCATACTATTCAACAAATAATAGACAATCAAAAGACATATAGAAAGCTTATGCTTAAATGGCTTACTGTAGACTTGAAGGAATCTAAAAAGATTTTATCTGAAATAGAAAGCGAGGACGAGTACATTCAATCTCAAGTAAAGAAAATGAAGGAAAAGTTCAAAAAAACCAAGTATAAAAAAGAAATTGATAGATTGTTTTTTATGCACCCCAATCGAAATGAAGAATTTTATGCTTGGTGGGACATTCAAGAGCAATCGGTACTTATTTTAAGTTATGGCAAGAGGTAAAAAAGAAACACTACCAATATTGTTTGATTTACATTACAAACATTCAATGAATCATTTCGAAGAATTCTTTGGAGAATCTGTTTCATATTCAGAAATAGAACAGTCGAGTTATATTGACCTAAAGG